>JAABUL010000012.1_pt1 | contig 269267 bp, 307 predicted proteins | sample 5559151 | NCBI WGS metagenome assembly JAABUL01 (sample SAMN10711876, study PRJNA513368) | rock metagenome | isolation source: Antarctica rocks | place: Antarctica: Victoria Land, Pudding Butte sud
GATTTGAGGGCTATGAGGGAGGGGCCGGGGAAGGTTAAGAAGGAGAAAGTGAAAAAGGAGAAGAATGTGGAGCGCAAGAAGGTGGAGAGGCCGGCGCGCAATCGGAGGATTGTTCAAGATGATAGTGATGAGGAGGGGGAAGGGGAGTGGATTGGTGGTGGTGGCGAGGAGCAGCGCGTTGATCTGGGCAAAGCTGGCGGCACGGACGATGAGGACGCTGAGGGTGGCGGGGAGACGCTTGATTCCATCGACTCTGTGAGGAGTGCAGATGAGGAGGAGGATGAAGACGACTCGCCACCACGAGCATTCCGCCACCGCCCCGCTGTCAAGAAAGCAGACTCCGACTCAGACGACTCAGCCTCAGCCAGCGAAGCATCCCCCTCCGACTCAGATGCCTCCGACTCCGACTCCCCCGCCCCCATACTCTCCGGCCTCCAAACCAGCGGCAAATCCTCCCTCGCCCCCTCCACCAAAATCCGCCACCTCCTGCGCATCCTCCACGCCGAGGTCCCGCACCACAAAGTCATCATCTTCTCCCAGTTCACCAGCATGCTTGACCTCATCGAGCCGCACCTCGCCCACTCCTCCTTCCACTCCGGGCACTCCGGCTCCCGCTCCGCCCACTCCGGCTTGGCCTTCGCGCGCTACGACGGCAGCATGAAACCTGATGCGCGCGAAGAAGCTCTCTCCGCGCTGCGCAAGGATCCGAAGTGCAGGGTCCTATTGTGTTCGCTCAAGTGCGGGAGTCTGGGACTGAATCTGACGGCGGCGTCGAGGGTGGTGATTGTGGAGCCGTTTTGGAATCCGTTTGTCGAAGAACAGGCGATCGACCGGGTGCATAGACTCAACCAAACCGTCGACGTCAAGGTTTATCGCTTGACCGTAAACGATACGGTGGAAGCTCGGATTCTGGAGCTCCAGGAGAAGAAGAGGGAGTTGGCGCAAGCGGCGTTGGAGGGCGGCAAGGCGGTTGGGAAATTGAGTATGCAGGATATTTTGAGTTTGTTCCGGCATGATGGGGGCGGGCAGGGGCATGAGGAGGACGAGGTTATGCATAAAAAGTTTGGAGGGGATCATAGGTTGCTTGATGGGCCGGAGGCGGGGTTTGAGAAGGGGGGGCAGACGGGGGATATGTTGAGGAGGGTTGGGGAGAAGACCGGGAGGGGGGAGAAGCCTGGGAGGGTGGGGATGTATAAGGAGCATGATGTTTTTGGGAGGAGGTGGTGATGCGCTGGTTGGTCTATGTGAGAGGAGAGGGGTGATGTGCTGGTCTACGAGAGGGCCGGTTTGATGATATGGGTGCTGCTTGGATGATATGGCGTTGGCGGAATGGGCGGACTTGGGATACATGAGCAGCAGATCTCATGCTCATCAGCTTTGTATACAAGTGGTTACCACAACGATCGACAAGCGTCGCTTCGTATCTTGCTCGCAGAGCCAATGAACGTCTACCTTGTCCTTGCAAGATTTCACAAGCACGACGACTTTCTACAGATGTCAGAAGGCATCCGCAGTCATCGGAACTGTAGGTAGTTGACCATATAATACGATTCCATCGATCAACCATTGCACGCCCACCTGCCTCCCTCATAGCACCCGCGCTATCCGCGCGGCAATCCTCACCAACCGTATCCACGATCATCTCCGACGTGTGTGACACTCCTTATCGTTCCTGTTTCCATTCTCATCCATCCCACGCCTTCAATCCATCACAACAACAATAAAACAAACATATCCCACACCACGTCTTCAGCGTGTCAAATCCAGCCAATCTGATTGATCTACGAACGCCCAAGTTCCACCCGGCTGACCGGCTCACAAACAACGGTCCGTAGCACTAGACTTCTAGTGCTTGTGCTAAGGTCGGCAGCTGGGGCCCCGGTGGGAGATACCTTAGGGTCGGTGTTATAGTGGCGTGAATGATGACCTCGTTTATCGCGGAGATGGGTCGGGTGTTTGGGAGATTCCATCAACCTGTTTTAGCTGTTTTGACGGACATGGTTTGGGATTTGTGTGGAGCCGGGGTGGATGATGAGATAGATACGTCTGGACACTGGACAGGTCCGTGTAGGCGAATGCGACAGGAACAGATGGCTTGCTGGAGGATGAATAGCATACAACGCGTCAGAGATGGTGCATAACAATGACGAGGCACGAAGCAGGGATTCAAGTTGGCTACAGGAGACAGTCGGGATGGATGAATGAGCATGAAAGCGACGTCTGGACCAGGTACTGTGGGCCACGGCTATGAAGTGAGCTCGGAGCCAAAATTTACGACTTAGCAGGTGCAAAGGTGAAGACGTTGTGCAGGTCAAGCCTAGATACGCAGCGGCACCGTTCATATGATCGTTCGACTGCTATTCTCGATGTGTGCAGGGTAGTGGATGTAGCTCCTGGCGTCTACGCCGGGAAGGATCTGATGGGAGGAGTGTTGTAGGCAGCTACGTTCGGAGAACGATGTTACAGCATGCCAAAAGCACTGACGGCATTTGATCCTTGATGCGGTGAAGTCCCGTGATGTGAGCAGCGGAGCGGAGGATGCAACCAAGAAAGCAGCCAGGAGCACACAGCTGCTAATATGGTGGTGCTGGCTCGGCGGTAGATGGCTCTCAAGGTGCAGCCATTACGGTTCGCTACTGTCGGTGCTGTGGTCGATGGCCTTGAATTGTTGTAAAAAGGGGGTTGTGCTTCCAAGTCTGGCTCCAAGACGGCTGTTACTCTCCTCGTCATCGCCGGTCCTGGTAATCTATCCACTGTCGGAGGAAGAAAGGCCGGCAGGTACTGACTCATCGTGATCAAAAGCAATGACTCCTTCCCACAGCGAGTAGTGGTCAGACTGGGAAAGAAGAGAGCCTCACCTGTGGAGCTCATGATATGAGTGAGATACGTGTATCGGTGCGCGTCCCGTGGCCGGTGTCCTGGAGAGGTGGCCAGAAGCACTGGCAGCTCTTTCAGACTCGTGAACGAGCTGATAAGGCTTCGTGAAATAGAAAGAAGCATCTTACTTAGCTGTGCGTGGTTGACGCATTGCATGCCCTGTGGAGGTGGCGGGACGATTCGATCGTTGTATTGAAGGCATGTGAAGATGCTGTGCTAATTGTTGCGGGACCACCTACAGCGCCGTCGGACAGTGGTAGTATCCGTTTGATATGACCTGCTCGCGAGGATACAATATTGTTACCGAAGCTGATGGCAACAGTGAGACACGTTATTTCCGATCTGCAAATGAGGAAGTGATGTCTCACTGGACGGGTCAACTTATCCGCAGACCATGCGTTGGGACCTACAACACTGTCATCATTTAAATATCAATAAGTATCTCGGAATGAAGATGTTCGCACGAACGAGCCATTAACGATATGTTCTGACTCACTCGGATTTGATAGCTCCATCGCAGGTATCCTGAGATGTGTTGTTGTGCATCAAAGTCGAATATACTGATCGGCATCGATCCAGACCATCGATTTTCCCAGATTGTAGACAACAGCCTGAACTGGCGGGATCCCACAAACCGCAGCCCCGGAGCAAGGAGGCGCTTGTATCTCCACACGCGACAGGGATCCCAATCGACTAGACTGCGGCTCAGAACCTCCACGGCTGTGGCTGAGGAGCCACGAACCGGTACTTCGAGAAGCCGGACACATGATTCAAGTTGCACGTTCCTTTCCAGCTCCTCCTTGAGCGTGCATTGGCCTGGCCGCAAACGGGCATCTGTCAAACGCAAGGCTGGAGAAGTTGGTGCAAGGCGACCCCTCCCATTCCCCAGGTCTCACCCAGCGCCGTGGTAATAGAACGTCCTCTCCGGATTGTAGAATGCTTGCGGTACCAAACGAATCTCCACAACTGCAGCGAAGAATGAGATTGGAAGCGCGGCGCTTTTGCGGAGATCTCCCGGCACCTGGCATGTGATCCTCCTGGTCACGGGGATCCTCCGCAGCCGAAGTGGGGTGGAGCCATCCAACGTCTTTCCGTCCTCCCCGGCGCGATTCATGATCGCGGGTTTCGATTCATGTCAGGAGGCAGGTGGAAAAGACACCAGGCATCAAGTGTGCGGAGAAATAGTCGAGAGATTGGATGAGAGGTGCGAGCGGTGAGCGGCGGATGACCTCCCGCCCGATGCGCTGGCAGTAGGGAGGAAGTGGAAGAGTCATCTGCTCGCGGCTCTGTGGGAAATGGACGGCGGTAGGCGCAGTACTGCTACCTGCATACTTTTTCGCGCGACACCAAGTTGTGAGCTGAGGAAGTGATACGGAGCACCAACACGTATAAATTCCTCTGTTTGCGCTGCGGCTGTGCCTGGCTCGCTTGGTGCGGGTGTCGCATACAAACCCCGATGACACCGGCATGACGAGCCTGATTCGTTCCACCTCCGTCGAATAGCGACGCATAGCGACGTTTGTTCGTCGCGCCGACGATCCTGCAGAAGGAGGGTGGCTGGAGAGTCTCGTTATCGTCATCACGTATGAGACAGAATAGAAGTGCTGTCGTTTGCGATGTAAGTGCAGTGTCGGCCAATTGCGACGTGTGTCAGTCGCCCGTGATCGCTATAGGCGCTGTCCGGAGCCTATCAAGCTGGCAAAACAAACGTGCTTGTCACCAAAACGACAGCCACATCAAGGACGTGGCGAGACCAGTGTTCTCCTATCAAAGTTGTCGCGCTGGATGTTGTCGCGTTCTCGCTGTTGTCAACACTAGAGTCGGGATTTGAGACCGGGCATCCGATGTTGTGCCTTCTCAAATGTCGGGCTCAGGTCGGCAGCCTTGTCGTGTTGCCGAACTTAATTCTCCGCATCTCGTTCTCGTCGTCTACGTGCGCAACACACCCGAAGCAGTCAGCCGGGCAGGTGGAGGGAGGGAGGGAGCGATGGAACCCTGGAAAGGCTTGCTAGTGTGATGTTACAACGTGGACGGTGGCCAGGTGATGACAGACGAGGATGCGAATAGAAGGATGTAACTTCTACAGTCAGCATTGGCAGTGGACGGTCGGTGAGCGTTTGTCGGGAGCCGTCTATCAAGTCTATGGTTTTCGTTATTTGTTTGAACTGGAGGCGCCGATCCGCGGGGGGCTCTATAGGGAGGGAGCTAACGACTAGTTTCCTGTTCCGGGTTTCTTTCGTGCTTCCAGAAGCCCCGACTGGCGGATTTACGAGGCGCGAATAGATTGCGGTACTATATTGACTAGTTCAGCGCGACAGGGTACATCTTCCTCGCAAACGGAAACTGTCGGCGACATCCAGGGCTTCAGTAGTAGTGGTCGGCCCTTCCCCATACCATCCCACACACCCAACAGCGGCGCAACAAGGGTTTCCTGCAGCCGAGGCACCTGGCGTCTGCACGCAACCGGGGAAGTGCCGCGTGGCGTTCCCCATGACCGTCAGCTCGGGTGTCGACAAGGGACGTTAAATCGTTAGGCCGGGCCGTGGGAGTGGACGGCCTGGAGTCAAGGGGTTTGTGATGAGTCGCGCCGTCCTCGATCGCGTCCGTTGCTAAATGCGCAGCCCTATCTCGTGCATCTGGCTTTATGTACTCAGCAATCCCCATCCGTCTGCGACATCACTCCCTCAGATGCTCTCGAGACGCTGTCAACGAACACTCGCCTTCCCACAGAACTTCGGTCGGAGCGTTCTGGGGTAGCCTCGGCACTCGCTCGGCTCGATCGAGACTTTCGCCGGATCGAGAGCGTGGTCTGCTCCCTACCAGATTCCGTCCACCTGACCCGATCGCAAGCAACACGCAAACGGCCAGACAGAAACCTGGAAACGATCTTAACCCTCCCACCCTCCGCTTACCTTCTCGCGTGCTCTGGCACGCCGAAACAATCACCCGCCATGCCTTTCCGGCCCACAAGTCCATTCCTGAGGGTGGATTCTTCCAGCTTGAGTTATTCAGTACAGACCGAATCATTCGAAGACCTCCACGGCCTATGGAGCCTATTTTCAAAGTCCAGCCACTGCCTCGATTCTGGTCGTAGGTTAGAAAACCTCAGCTGGCGATTGTGGAATCACGAGATGTTTTGCTGCACGAAGAAGGCGCCGTTGGAAACCTCGGACGAAGTCGCGAGCGAGGACGAGGTGCCCGCACTGTCATCATCCTACGGCAGCGTTCTGGACAGCTCAGAGGAACTCACGAAAAGCCAGCGCTACGAAAACCATGTCACTTCACATGAAATGCAGAAGATGATCCAATCGATCGAAGAAACGAATACCACATCAGTCGAAGAACTGCCGATGCCTTCACCGTGCCAGAAGGCGATACAGCCGGAGCCCACGTCAGCTCCACGAGACTTCCCAACGGTCCGACTAACCTCACCCACCGCCACCGAGCCTTTATACGACACCACGCCACAAGCCTCTTCAGTAAGCGCATCACAAGCCAATCTCCTCGAATCATCAGCTTCGACCGTCGACACGCAAGATGACCAAACATCACAAACATCACAAACAGTCGGATCAGAAAGCAGCTCAAACACCGAAATGAGCCAGCACAGCATCGTCCGTGGGTTCGTCCCGGGCGGCGCACCATCCTCATACCGCTCACAAACGAACCTCGCGCCTCAGCCTACACCCATTCTCAGGACATCGCCGTCTTACCATCAAGCGAAGCCGAAGAAGAAGGGTCCCGTCTTCACCATTGGGACATCTTCAGGTGAAGATGAAAGCTCATTTGAAAGTCACATGTACAAGAGCTCATTATCGGAGAGCCTGAAGCGCGGAAGCAACATTGGGAGCGCCAGCAGCAGGAAACAGACCTCGTTCAAAGAGGAGGTCTCGGTGGGACGTGCCGCCGAACACAGTCCAGTCTTCGAAGAGTCGGATGACGAGGATGAGGAAGTCTCGGAGAGCGCCATCGAAGATGACGACGATTCGTCCGATTGGGAGGATTCGGATGATCACAGCGGTCCATCTTCTGTGAACGAGAGCCAGTTCTTCCAGCGTGTCGACTCGAGACCCAACCTCACCTCACAACGATCCCTTCTAACCACGCTGATGCACGAACCCGATCGTGCGAAGGCGCTCGCCAATGCTGCATCACGCTCGACCCCTGCGATGCGCCGTTCTAACCGCCCCTCACCCAACGGTCCTTCGATCGCTACCTCGCCGGAGCCGAATGCGCAAATGCACATGCTACCGTACGATGCAACGCCCGCCAGACCTATCATCATGACTACGTCCAACATGCATGGATCCGCGCTCTCCCTCTCGCCACGCACCACTCGTCGCAACATGCTTTCCACGGAGCTCACCGAATCCCTACGGAAGAATCTCCTCTGGGAGCGTCAGCACCGGAGTACCGGCAACCTGGCTGCGATGAAGAGGAGGCAGCCCGCGCCCGAAGTGAGGCTCAAGCAACGCCCTGAACCAGGTCCAATCCTCTCGCATCAGGAGAACCCGAAGAAGTTCAGCAACGCCTTCTTCGACGCTGGTCTCGGAGAGTACCACGCCAAAGGCTGGTAGACCTCCCAACAACCTAACATCTCGACCTCTCGCCATCACCTCGACAACCCACCACACTTTGTTTTGACTGCAGCGTTTCAGCGACTTGGTTTTTAGCACACGGCAGCTCTTACGGTACACATCATCAGCACCGGCGTTGCCACACAGGCAGGTAATACCGGCACGGTTTTTTCGCACATCATCTGGGACGGGACTCTGGAGAGCTTTTACATGATACCCACAAGCCATGGGGCGTACCCATTACGGCCGAATTCCTGGGCATCGCATTACGCGGCAACGCAACTATTACATCCATACGACACGGCTGGCTTCGAGTGACAGAAGGCACCGACACCACTATCCATAACTCGACTGAGCATCACTTATCAGAGATGCCCAGCGCTGGACGCGGCTCCGGTTGTTCTTGCACCGACTCTACCATTACTACATCACACACATACGACGACGTGTACGTTCCGGAGAGGCCATCGAGAAGGACAACGAGCATCACGCTCTGGTACATGTTCGCCATCTGGCAAACATGCACCTCCCAAATGAGAGCCGCGAGGTCACGAACGAGCAGAGCAGGCGGCATCAAGGATATTGCTGCTGCGATTTGTAAATGTAACCACACCAACGTTCATAAAAAGTTGAAACTCATCAAAAAATCAAATCACTGTCTCTTTCCTTACCGATATTACCATTTAGCCGCCATCCCGCCATGTGTTGTTGTTCTGATGCTCACATGTCACGACTTTCTCTTACCGCTATTTCGAGGTCATGCATCTAGACAACCAGGATCGCCGGGCTTGCAGGTAAGCCATCTGCAACGCTGCTGCATGCCGTCTTTGTCGTGCAGATGATGAGCTACAAGCGAGAAAGTCCCATTCGCCGTCGGAAGCCCGGGGGGTGGGGGAGGGAGTCATCTGAAGATGTGCATTTACAAGGAGTTGTATATTTCATGTGCCCTACCACAGGGAATAGTGGTGCTGTGGTTCGGCTTGCCGCTTTGGGAGACGAGAGGTTACGACGACCGGAGGGGAGAGTCTCAACGTTTTTGATCAACGTTTTCTGGAGTCTGACTACGGCGTGGGGAGGGGGTGTTGCGTGCTTTGTTAGGTTCGCGAGTGCGAGGAGGAGTTGGTTAGGCGGACGGATGTGTTTGCTGTTCGGGTGGGTTTTGTGGGAAACTGAGGATGGTTCGAAAGGATAAATGTTCATACTCTCGGGGAAGTTCCGCGGCGAGTTGGCGGTTGGCGCGCAGGCAGCCCTATCTTCATGGTGGACTTCATCTTGAGGTGGGTTGGCAGTGAACCTAATTTGTAGGGGACACGGGACAAGGTATTGGATGCATATGAGGAAGTGCCAAAGAACATGAAATCATGTGAAGGTAGTGTTGGTGTGGCGCTAGATGTGGCGTCTGTTTTCACGTGCCAAGCTTGCTCGACTTCATCGCGTCTGGACGCGGTACTTTACCATACACTCCATTCGTCAGGACATACCACGAGACCAACAGCTGCATCAAGGATCTCGCTCCCACGACGACTTGGATCAGGATCGGAGTGACCAGCGCATACTTGAAGGCGTCCACAGGTCTTGAACATCGTGCGACCTGACTCTTAACCTTGGAGAGGTACTCTCGCCGGACTTTCCTTGCCGAGTGCCTCCTCAGATCAATCTCTAGTCCGATCACAGGATCACGGTCTCGAAGTGCCGCCCCCGCTGAGTACGCCAGGTGAGGTGTGCTCCCTGCTGAGTTCTCGTCCTGCTGTCATCCTACATCAACTATCCAGCGCTATGCGTGATCACGGAGAGCATGCTTATCCATCGATGCTCGAAGGCCTACCCGTCGAACTTCAAGACCACATCTTCCGCTACTTGGTGATCAACTTGGACGAGGCCGGGGCTTATCCTGCACCCAGCGAAATCCCGATCCATCAGACCTGCGACAACAATTACCGATCTAACCCCAGATCCCGGTCTGAATGGACACTGATAACAGTTCCGCCTTCGATTCCTAGTGCGGCGCAAGTCAGTCGTTGGATGCGAGAACGGATCCTGTCTATCTACTTCAGCGAAAACACTTTCCTCCTGCCTTGCCCCCAGGACACCTACAAGCTGGACGAGTCGGTACTCTCGCTGCGCGCATGGTTTGATGTCTTCGAGCAGTACGCTAGGAGAACCGCGCACATCGGGAGCGAGTGCCTGATGGATTCTTGGGACGACGAAATATGGCTATTCGCATCGGTGAACAAATGCAATGGAAGTACGTACTACTATGAGAGTACGGGCAACCATGCAGATTTTGCTAAGTCGCCTGGTGCTAAGACCAAAGTGTACGCGGAGAAGGCCGCACCAAACATCGACCGGCTGACGAAGGAATTTGACTGGCAATGCTCTGGGCTGGGCACCTCAATCGGGAAGCTCTTCGAGGCGTGCCGCTCGGACCTGAAAGACTGGGTCGAGGACTTGACGGTGTGTGGGTACCTTCCTATGGGAGCGAAGCTGAGAGCGATGATGACAGCGATGGTGAAAATATGGTCCGTGACGAGGAAAGTGGCGGAAGTAATGGAAGTGGCAGCGAGCATGAGAGCACGCATAGCAACGAGGATGATATCGGTGATGATGGCGATCTCTGAGCGCTGTGCGAAGCACTCGTCCAATGCCCGCTGAGGACCCGACGTTACCAGTATTCTGGCCGTTGACAGCGTAAAGGTGTCATCATCTATATGCAGCTGAGTGTGGGGTGCCCGTCGCAGCAGGCTGTACTGATCAACGATCACGTCCGCGTACAATAATCCGATTGCTACGACTCGGTCGCCAGTGACTATCTCGAAACCGCACATAGGCCGTTATGCTATCTCGAAACGCAGCAGCCGTCAGGCGCACTGAAGCAGAACCGAAAAGCCAACATAACTGCGCGCCAGCATCATCCTCACCAAGTAATCCGCCAGACATAGGTCCAAGGCTGAGGCCCCATCCGAACATCGGTAGGTCGCACCACAATTTGCACATCTCCAGCTGGGATGTTCTCCCAGACAACCTGCTCGACGTTGTTGACGGAGTCCCGCCCTGTCGTCGACAATCCCATGTTGCCGAACCGCTCACGGCTGTCAGATGCCACGACAACAAGAACAAGATCAAGATCATTTTGCAGCTCGCCGTCCATCTCTGGTGGATCAGTCCAGACCAGGGTCACTTTCAGCGTCCGAATACCACTGCCTACCTCCACGGGCACCGCATCTTCTTCACCTCTCGGTGGAGGGTCTGCGCGAATGGGCACAGTGATTTCAACTGGTGGATCACCCTTCTTGAGCGGTGGCATATCGCCACCTCCAGCATCGGGTCGACCTCGGCTCGGGATTATGACCAAGCCTACCAGATTTACTCGGCCCCATCCGGTGTCGTTGTTTGGAGCCGCTCTGGCTTCCGTCGGACTATATTGGCCGGTGAAGTTGACAGCGCCGTTGATAAGAATGGCCTTGATCAGAGCAGCGCTCGGTGTCGGGTCTCCGTTCTTGACACGAGTCTCCCTTACCACCGCTGCGCAGCCTGCGACCAATGGACAGGCCATACTAGTGCCGGACTCGAAAAACCAGTCAGGGTCAGATGAGGTTCCGAAGTCTGTCGGGGCTCTAGCTGGTGCTGCTCGCGATCGAGCTTACAATATGGACGTCCCTGGCGCGACAACATCGGGCTTGATTCGGTTCTCCACCGTTTGGCCGCGACTGGAAGATGCCGCCATGCCTTCTGGATTGTTCGACATCTTGTCACCACGCAACGGGTCCCGAGGATACCTGTCTGGATCGATATCGCCATACGTCGCAAATCGAGGGCGATGTTCCGAGCGGACACTTTCCGAAGCTCCTACGGTGATACAGTTCTAAGCAGCGGAAGCTGCGCCGATCTGTCTGTCGTCACTGATACCGTCTGGACGTTTCGCATCCGTCCCTTCATTCCCGGCGGCGAAACAAATGACCATATCCTGGTGCTCCCAGACAAATTCATCGACCTCGAAAGCCGCAGACGAGAAGCCATATGGTCTTTGACGCCCGTCCTTGTCAACGCCAAAGCCCCAAGAGTTGGTGTGGATCCGAGCATGATCATGGTCGTACGATGGCTGGAACAGGTCGTTCAAGTCTGCTGGTAGACCGCCGAGACTGTTATCAGACGTCTGATATGCTGATTGGAAAACCAGTGTTGCTTGAGGTGCAGTCCCTTGAATCGGACCTCCCATATTTGCAGAGAAACCATCACCAAGTACTGATCCCGCAACGTGCGTTCCGTGGCCGTCGGGATCACTGGCTTTACCACGACCTCCGAGATCGTAAAGGCGCTGGATGCATCCTTGCTGAATCCGTGAGTCCGCGATCGAAGCCTGTATCTGCAACGCAGACAACCTCTCCTTCGCCTTGAAACTGTGTTCCGTTGATATTCACGTCGGCGCGGAGGATATCTCGAGCGACATTGTTGTGCAACTGCGGCTTCGCAACAGGTAGGATGGCTCGAATCTCATCGATCTGCGTGAGATCGTCAAGGAATCTCGTCTCCGTACTGAAGCGCAGCTTGTTACGGCAGACTGTCACCTCTGCTCTCGGCACATGTCCTCTTGTGCATATCTCATCAAGCAGCGCTTCAGAGTTCGCTACCACACCTTTATGGAGCACCGCATCGACTTGCTGCTTGTCCCGGGAGCTGGATCTCGCCGGACTCATGGCCAAGGTTAGAAGACGTGTCTGGTCGCCTGCGTTGCTCGACTGACGGCTCCGCAGAGCAGGATTTACCTTCCAATTCTTCATGTATACATTTGCCCAATCAACAAAGTCTAGCTTGCGAACAGCTTCCAGATCGGACGCCTCGTATTTGAAGAGGTAGGTGCCTGGGGCAACATAGCCGTGTAAACGAAGACCAAGCTTCTCCAGCTCAGCGTCCTGCTCGACTGACGTGGTTCCGGACCCTGTGATGCCGACAAGGATGAAGTTTGAGTCTGCCGCATCCTTTGCCTCTAGAGACAGGGCACGCATTGGCTGCGCATCAGCGACAGGGTCGAACGTGATGCCATTGATGGTGATGGGTGCCATCTTGACCTGAAAACTGTTCTCAGCTTATTGCTGGTCGGGAGACTACTGTTCGCAGGGTACGAGCGACCTAACTTATAAGTATCATGATGGGCATCGTCTGATAATACTCACACCACCCAGCGTGAGCATCAGGCGAGCTTCACTACGTTCTTCATCGTATGATGTGCTTATATGTACTTGCACCACTCGCTACACCGGGATCTGTTTGATGCGTGGCATCGCCACGGGACCATCAAAACCTCAGCTGTTGTCGACAGTCCGAACGAGTAGCACTGAAGCAAGTCTCGTCAATGGCACTTGGCATTCCTGGTCAGTGGTCTGACGCTGTCGCTTCATTAGCGAGATCATGGTAGGTACCGACTTGGTGTGTAGAAGACCTTGGATTACAGTAAGTACCTGCAAGCATGACCAGCGATCTTAAACAGAGACATGCATACAGCTAGGCGAGCACAGCCCCTCTGCACACCTATCTTCACGCATGAAAGCTGCACAGCCTCAAAGACCTCCTTCTCATTCCACTCATGAACTGATACCCACTTTGGGTACCTCCCGTCTTCGAATACTTTGTTAGACTACACAAATCTCTCTTCCAACTTGAAACGAGCTCATATATACTTGAACCTTCGCTCATCCTATCCTGATTCTTAGCAGGCACGACAAATGCAGTCCAATCTCTAAATAATGCTTCAGCAAACGCCCGAGGTTCGTCTTTCTCGTCTCGAGCAACTTCCTGCGGAACTTCTGGACCATATCTTGCGCTACGTGGTGGTCGACGAGATCGAGACCGCCACATGCTCGGTATCCTGGGGAAGCCACTTTTGCGCTGTCGCTGTCAAGCCTGCTCGACCCAGCATCGCCCTAGCAAGTCGCATACTCCGTGACATAGCTTCGCCAACCTACTTCGCTGAGAACATCTTCGTCTTGGGCTATTGCCGACATCACCATATCGAACGGAACTTCGAATCCCTGCGCTCATGGCTCGCCGCGTTTGAACGGTATGCCACAGACACAGCCCACATAGGCGTAGTGGAAACCACATTTCCCCATCATCGCCATTGGACCGTTACTGCTTCGTTGAGCAAGCGTCGTGGGATCTCCTACAACTTGAAGGGGCAGCAATGTGAACCAGGCCTCTGTCCGACGAAGTTGCAGGAACTTATAGCAGCCTACGCGTCAGGAACGGGAATGAAGCTAGCGATAGCGATCGAGCGGCTGTTCAAGGCATGCTATGAGGATGAGGGAAAGTGAATCGGTGGCAGAAGGAAGGTGATAAGCAGGATCATTACGTCTGAGACACTCCGAAAGGATGGTGATCTTTTCAGCGACCAAGACGTCGGACAGAACCGCACTTGCCCTCATAAAAGCAGAGGAGAGCCAATGGGCTCACTCCGAGTGCGGCTATCAACAACCTTCCGAAAGCGGCCACCACCCTGCATCCTTGAATCAGATTCGCCGCCGCGCTCCCGAAGCCTCTTGTCAAATCAGAAAACCACTCATCGCTCACATAGATATCAACGTCGAAGGACTCTCGAAAAAACTCAACCGAATCCACCTCTGGACATCATGCAAAAGCAAATACATCCTCGCCTCTCACGCCACGAACAGCTTCCGGCTGAGCTCCAAGACCAAATATTCCGCTACGTGGTCGTTGAACCCACCGATCTCAGGCTAGCCGTTCGCCTGGTGTCCAGCGGCGAAGATGCCCGCTTTCCCGGCGACCAGGCGGCATGGAAACATGTAGCATCCCCACCTCCAGAACCTAGTATTGCGTGGGCCAGTCGTTCGCTGCGCGCCCATGTCCTGCCAATATACTTCGCCGAAAACACATTCATGCTCGGGCACAGCTCCGATATCTGGGACGGGTGCGAGTTACCGTCCAACCTCGACTCAATACTCATTTCGCTAAGACCCTGGCTCGAGACTATTGAGCGATATGCGAAGGACACCGCCCAGGTCGGCGTAGAGGGAGATGATCTGTATTCACAGCATGAAGGATACCTCTATGCTACTGTGCACAGACAACGTGGTCTTACTTACCGCTTGGATTTGCTATTAGAGGATCATAGCCATCGTGCGCGATATCCCGAGCAATTGGCAGAGAGCTTCGTATGGGCGGAGGAGACCAAGCTAAACGCGATGATCGAGCTTTTGTTGAGGACGTGTAACAAGGATATGAACCACTTAGTGAGATATCTCTGACCCGTATCTCTGACCCGTAGGCGAAGAGATCTACGATAAGGATGGGTACGGCACTTGCTGTGCAGATCTGAAGCAGACGCCGGAGTGGTGAGAAGAAGATAACGAGTCGGGGCTGGACAGTGGGATCGCTTGTATTGCAGTCTTCGACTCACAGGACCTCGAGATCATTCAGTCACTCGTGTGCATGAATTGTATCGCACGGACGGCGCTGCGAAATATATCGAGACCGGTATGATCTCGCGAAGTGCATATGGATGAGCTCGCGGCATGCTCTAGGATCGCGATGTGGGAGTCACAATGTCTCCTCCTCAGTCCCTGAGCACATTTGGACATCGGAGCTGAAGAAGGAGTACGATGGCGTCGGTTGAGGTTGTGGACGGAGGCAAGCAGCAGACTGTCTTGCACGGCCAACAAAAGTGTGCAAAGGAATTTTCGACTTGATGCAACGATCCCATCGACCAGCAGTTCGACAGCCCAATTCTCATACATATCGAACACTTCGACAGCAAATCGTGGCCAAGTATCTCGCAGCAGCTCGCTCACCCGTACGCTTCTCCCGAACGAAGTCAAGTGCACGACTTCAGCATACGTCTAGATGCTATCCCTTGATAACCTGCGGATTGATCAACACAGCCGAGTCACATATCGTCTAGCCCGTCAGGTTCGCCTGACCATGCACCTTGCGAGTCACATAGCCGAAACACTGGCCCGGAAGATCCGTATCGAGAGTGTTGCGCCAGCAAACCGCGTTGCAGATCTTCGACTTGCCGGATTGAATATCCAGCCGGTTCTCCGCGTTCCAGGCGCCGCACGAATCGACACAGCTGCTGAGCGAAGTCGTGTAGACATTAATTTGGTTGTCGTAGCCTTGGGTGCTGTAGAATGCGTTGTTGCACTGCTCGCGGAAGTGTTGGACCGGGGTGGACGAGTCCTCGGAAAACGTATGAATGGCATTGTCCACCGACGGACACTCACGAAGGAGGGTTACGCTAGGTCCAACGATCGTGCTCGTGGTGACCGAAGCATTTGCATGGGTTGGTGATGGCTTGGGCGATATGCTTTCCGTAGAGATAGAGATGCTGGACGAGGAAGGTGCGGGAGGTAGTACGTCGGGAGGATCACCAGCTGGAGAAACCAGTACGCCCACAACGATGGCTGCGACCCCCACGAGGACAGCTATGCTGATGATAGACCAGAAGAGCCATGGCGCTAGTCCGCATACTCCTCGGCGGGTCTTGATCTCTTCGGAAGACCTCTCCTGCTGCCAATCGCCAACTGCGTGCTTGCCTTCAACAGTGGGTGTCCGCAGCACAACGAATTTGTCCGGCGAGACCGACCGTAGGCCCTCATTCGCGGCATGCTGGAATGTCGTTACAGGGGTGTCGGAATAGACGTAGGTCTCTGGGAGGTTCGAGTAGATAGGTTGGGACATGGCGGTGGGATGGGGATAGAAATACAACACCGACTTTGAGCCTTTCCATTTCATTAATATTACTCGACCGAGTAGATCAAACTTGGGCCCCAAGTAATCTGTACGGTATTTGGAAGTAACACTGCCAAGAATCGATGCGTACCGAACATCTGAAACAACAAGAAGAAGGCGAGCCGCTGTGGCGTCTGTCAAATGCACCTACTACCCCTACATAATTCCAGCACCTCAAATGAACTTGCCGCAATCTTCGCGAATATGATCCCACGTGCAACTTGTGCAGCGGCTATCAGAATAGCCCCCCTCGCGCGGTTTTGTTGGGACACAAGCATAGGCGCCCGCGGTACATTGCAGCTTCCAGTCGCCCTCGTGCGTATGGCAAACCCCATAATACGGCCTGACTCTCTTGATGAAGATATACAGCAAATCCGGTGACCAGCTTCGTGAGCTGCATTGATGGTTTACCGCTCTCCGAGGGTTTACACTCACTTGCAGCCTGCACATGGGGTCGGTTTACTATTCAACAGCTCCAGCAAGCCTCTCTCGAGCATTCACAACCGACCCCAGGGTGTGCTGCCCACGATGAGAAGATTCACAACCCAAATCGACGAGACGACTGCATCGCCTCCAAGACCAGCTCTCGAGACCCGAGCAGCACCCCATAAACTCCAGAGCTGAGGCATGCCACGAAGACATGAAGCACACAGTGGCTTTGTTCAATTCATTCGCGGAGAGAGAGCAGAGCAACGACGAGGATATTCTGTTCGTTTTTGACTGTGAGCTGGCGACCGCACAAATTCCGCCTTGCACTTCCCGCCCACATCATCCAGCCTCGCTTCACATCAGTCATGCGGCTATAACAACGGTCTTCCCACGGACACTCCCAATCGGGGTAAGCAAGATTATTTTCCCTGTGGTGTTCCTCGGATCTCCGGCTCGTTCGGCTCGTCACAGCAGATAGTCCTTAGTCTGGCCCACGTCTCTCGTAGCAGTATATGCTTGAGCCACTCTCCTGGTTCCTCATCACGCCCTTCGCACATCGATTCAAGGCTCACTCATCTCCCGAATAATCGACTCAACATTCTTGAAATCATGCGCAAACCGCCCAAGGAACATCCCATCCAATGCCGGCGCCAAAGCCTTCCAGATCCCCGGCTTCGCACTCCCGCCGTAGAGGAACCTCACTCTCCCTGGCCGATCCGCCACCAAAGCCCGCAAGTTCTCAACAACAGCCACAACATGATCAGCACTCGCCGGCTCGCTCGCGCCGATCGCCCACACCGGTTCGTAGGCGAACACCACATCTGCGTCGTTCGGGACGCTAGAAAAAGCGGCGTCGATCTGGGGTTTGCATTCGCTGACGGCGATGCCGACGGCTTGGGAGGCGATGTTCGACTTGTTCTTCTCGCCGATACAGACGAGGGGCACCATCCCGTTCCGCACTATCGCTGCTGCCTTTGCGGCTACGTCCTTGTCCGTCTCCCCGAATAGCTTGCGCCGCTCTGCGTGCCCGATCTCCACGATCTTGACGCCGGCTTGGGAGAGCGTGAGGGGGCTGACTTCGCCTGTGAAGGCGCCTTTGTCCTCGTGGTAACAGTCTTGGGCGCCGAGGATGACGTTGGTAGAGGAGAGCTTTTCCTTAGAAGGTAGGACGGAGATGAAGTCCGGGATGACGAAGAAATCTAGGTTGGCCTTCTCGGCAGCTGGGGCAAGGGTGGCGATGGAGTCGATATAGGTGAGGGTGCTGGGGAGGTCGAAGTACATCTTTAAGGAGGTGCCTATGATGCGCTTCTCGCGCTTGCCGGGGATGGGTGCCATGTTAATGGGTAGTTGAGAGGATTTGCTGTGCCGTTGTAAAAGCTGTATAGCCCAGAAATCGAGGCCGGAATAGTCCTAGAATTGTGCTACAACAGCCTCTCCCGTGGCATCAAGGTTGTTCTGTACTTCAGACTGTTCTCATGTGACCACGTGACAGGGCATGTAGATCTCCGGTGTTCTTCGGAGCATTTGATGTAGTGGTATACGTCGTTGAGTGGGTGAAGTGGGGTGTGGAAAGCCGGAAGCTTCTTTTGTTCCGAGGAATGTCACTCTCGGAATCCTCTCAGACCAGCCCTCGCACTCAACATCTGACCGCCTTGCGCCATTAACAATGAACCCTATCAGGAATCGTTGCTGACCTTGAGCGTAATGGCACTTTACAACGGACAAGAGTTGACGGACTACACTCGCTACCAGCACATCTGAAGCACCTCCAGAAACAACCTCACCCGATCACCTCATCTGCAGTAGCTTGTTTGTGTTACAAGGACAATTATTGCATACTCCAACCCTACCAGAAACAACATATACCAAAACAAGACTGCCGTACGATACGATCTTCACAAGCACCACCATGCATATCACGAAGAAGTTGGCCGCCGCCCATGCGGAAGGCAGGCCGACATACTCTTTCGAATACTTCCCACCGAAGACGGCACAAGGTGTGCAGAACCTCTACGACCGTATGGATCGCATGCACGCTATGGGACCAGCATTTATCGACATCACGTGGGGTGCTGGAGGAAGACTGTCCAGCTTGACCTGCGAGATGGTCAAAGTCGCTCAGTCAGCATACGGACTGGAGACATGCATGCATCTGACATGTACGGACATGGAGCAGAGCAAGATCGACGATGCGTTGAAGGAGGCCTATAACGCAGGATGCACAAACATATTAGCATTACGTGGAGATCCACCACGAGAGAAGGAGAAGTGGGTGCAGACAGAGGGCGGGTTTCGATATGCCCGAGACCTGATCAAGTACATCAAGAGCAAATACGGCGACCACTTTGACATTGGCATTGCCGGATATCCTGAGGGTTGTGATGATGGGACTACCGCCGACGAGCATATCCCATATCTGGTCGAGAAGGTCGAGGCTGGCGGGACGTTCATTGTCACGCAGATGAGTTACGATGCCGATGGATTCATCAAGTGGGCGAAGAAGATTCGGGCTGCTGGTGTGCCGGAGTCAGTACCGATCATTCCAGGCATTATGCCGATCCAGACACATGCTTCTTTCATACGACGAGCGAACTGGTCGGGCTGCCGCGTCCCGCCGGAGTGGCATAAAGCGCTCGAGCCGATCAAGAACGACGATGTAGCCGTTCGAGAGGTCGGGAAGGATCTCATCGCTGAGTTCTGCCGGAAGTTGCTGGACAGCGGTATCACCATGCATCTGCACTTCTACACCATGAATCTTGCCGCATCCACAAGCATGGTCTTGGACGAGCTGTCCGTAACACCAGAGAAAGACACCCCGGACCCGAGCATCAAACCTTTGCCGTGGCGACAGTCACTCGGCAAGAACCGAAGAGACGAAAATGTCCGACCTATCTTCTGGCGTAATCGCAATCGATCCTACGTGGCACGAACACAGGACTGGGACGAATTTCCGAACGGTCGCTGGGGTGACAGCAGATCTCCAGCCTTCGGCGAGCTCGATGTGTACGGCATCGGCTTAAAGGGCACCAACGAGCACAACCGCAAACTGTGGGGTGAGCCGAAGACAGTGAAAGACGTCTCTGACCTGTTCGTGGGATACATGAAGGGCAAAGTCGAGACGTTACCGTGGTCGGAAGCACCAATCAGCTCAGAAGCCGATGTTCTGCAAGAAGACCTCATCGATTTGAACAGCAGAGGTCTACTGACCATCAACTCACAGCCAGCAGTCGACGGCGCAAAGTCATCTGATCCTGTCTACGGCTGGGGCCCACGGAACGGCTACGTGTACCAGAAAGCGTACCTCGAACTGCTCATCTCGCCTGAGCTCATCAACACAGTCATGCAACGCATCGAAGCCGACCCGGACATCACCTTCTACGCTGTCAACAACTCCGGCGAGCTGAAGACCAACGCCGACTCCGATGGCGGCCCGAACGCAGTGACTTGGGGCGTCTTCCCAGGCAAAGAGATTGTGCAGCCGACGATTGTCGAGACGATCTCCTTCCTGGCGTGGCGAGACGAGTTCTACCACCTCGGCTCGCAGTGGAGTAAATGCTACGATGAGGGGAGTGAAGCGAGGGAGTTTATCACGGAGATCACTGAAAGCTGGTACTTGGTCAATATCGTGCATAATGATTTCAGGCAGAAACGCGGGATCTACAGCTTGTTCGACGGACTACGAGTGTCCGGTGTCGAGCGGGAGAATGGAGTGAACGATGACGCTCACACCAACGGCCACGCCCACACCAACGGCGTGAAGGACGACGAGGCGACCGGCGGTGCGAAGCCGGAAACTAACGGCGTACCGGACGGTAACAATGTCGTCAACGGTGCTGAGAAGGTGCTTACAAATGGGCATGCTAAGTGAGAATTAGACGATTACAGCAACGAGTCACAGCGGCGTTTGGTGCATCATCGAGAGCGTTATTTTATAGGCCGCCTGATGATTTCTCTTCTTCAACAAGAGACTGCTTTCCCAACGACAGGCGCAGGTGTTTTCAGGGCAGGAACATAAAAGCGAAGATACCCCATTCAACCGGGACCATGGAACGGGTCTGGCGTTTGCTTTTCTTGGTGGGGAGGACGACTCAGATGTTAGAAGACAGAGACGATTCAACAGATGTCGTACGTAGATGATGGCTCACAACAGCCGTAATGAGAACGAATTCAGAATCACATGTTGGTCGGTTTCACTCAGTAAATGTTACATCAAGTCGCCATGGGCCGAAGCTCAAGCGCTGATAGCAGATGAGAAAGCGTGAGCCAGGAAAGAAAGTAGCTGATGCCGTCAAAGGCGATATGAGTGCGAGTGACGCCTCCAGCAACTTCGACGTGCTCAAATTCCACTCATGGGTCCTAATATACAATACTCCCATAGAAGGTATCAGTAACAGCCATAAATCGCATCCCCCCATCTTCCGCTCATAACCGTGATCCCGCCCGCAACGTTAACCATACCCCCCGCCCCCACTCGCACTCCCCAGCCCCCCCGCCGCCGCAAGCGCACTAATATCCCCATTCGGAATCCCAAAGAACTCAAACCAATCCCCCACATTCAGCGTCGTAGGCACAATAGGCCCACTATGACTACTCGAGCTCCACGTGTCGTCCGACCGTTGCTGGCCCATGTCCATCTGCGACCAGTCCTGCTGGTTGTTGTACATCATATGCTGCTGCATGTTGCCGTCGTGGAGGGTGTTGCCGTCTTGATGCTGCATGGGCATCTGCTGCATGCCCGACTGCTGCTGCATCCCGTCGGAAGTGTATTGGCGATGCGGTGGTTGTGGTGGTGGGCCGCGGAGGGCGGGGTCGACCATACTTTGGCCTGGGCTCTGGAGCGAGAAGGCGCCGTTGATTTCGCTTGGGAAGAGTTGCTCCGGTGCGTAGTTCTGCCACAGGTCGTCGGAGATCTTTGGCGAGTTTCGCGTGTGTAGGAAGAATTCGGGGGTGCTCGGTCTTGTGCCTCCCCAAGGGTTGAACGGTGTTGTCGGGCGAGTGTTCCCACGTGAGAGGAAAGAGTCATCGGCCGGACGGAAGGTCGGATTGGGGCTGCCTGCCGAAAGCTGAGGCATCTGCGGGTGTTGATGTTGGTGCTGCTGTGGTGGAGGGTTCGGCTGTGGCGTTAGTGCTGGACTCTGTGGTCGTGAGCGCTCGTAGCTCATCTGCGGTGCTGGTGGTCCGTTCGTATGACCAAACTCCATATCATCGAACTTGCGCTTTTGGCCGTCGGCGGTGGCTGAATTGTTCAGCCCAGAAGCAGGCGATATCTGCGCTGTCTGGGGCTTTGTTGCAGTATTCCCGTTAGGAATTTTGACTTTCGTGTGACGCCGACCTGCGGCCTTCTGCAATCGTTCCTCCAGCACCTTGTTGCCGAGGATTGATTCAAACAAGTTGTGGACCATCTTGGCTACGAGCCATACTCTGCTCACGTCTCGCAGAGCGTTCATGCAGATCGTGGTTCGCTGCTGGGTTTGCTCCACGACTGACTGATTCGAAGAACGCATTTGATATACATGCATAATGAGTGCGGAGAAGAGTGAATAGACACTGCGGCGTGTCAGTTGGGTAGTCTTCTGCTTCAGTCCTGGTGTACTCACATGAATGCAGGCGTATAGCGGAGCTGATTATGGTTCTGCAAAGCTTCGATAATGCTGGTAATCATGCCAGCGGCCTGATAGGCGATTATCCTCGAAGGATAGGCAGTTTCTTCAGGATGAGCTCGTAGCTTCGAGTCGGGTGAGCCTGCTGGTGGCATATGTGCGCGATGGAGCAGACATAGGGTCGTACTGCAAGAGTCAGTCGCGAACAGAGCCTGAACGCAAGAGAGCTTCGACTCACTAGTAGTTTGCATGTAACAGCGCTGACCAGAAGTGATGCCGCTGCGGCTCCCACTTCACCTCCGGCGGGCAATTTTGGAGCCAGTCCGCAAGCGCCATGTCCGAGTGTGTCAGGTCGATAGCGTTTGGTCTTCGCTTACTCGCGACAGAGTATTGCTGCGCGAGTACCAGGCCCATGATCTCGCATAGCTTGACGTAGTTGAGGAAGAATTGTACATGGATGGGGTCAGGCTGGTACTTCGCAGGCCGGTCAATCTCCTCGTCGTCGAGGAAGTCCTCGGCTGAGATCATCTCGACGTCAGAATCCTCGATGTTGATGCAACAAGGACGGCCAAGAGCTACAGCCACAGATCGGTCGCGAGTGAACAAGGTCCACCATATCCGCTTCCAGAGACGCTTGTCGGCACGACTTAATTGAGAGCCCTCAACGCTGCGGTAGATTGTCAGTACAAACGTAAAAGAGTGCTTCCCTTAGGATGTATGACTTACCTTCTGTGCATTCCACTTCCCTGAGCGACAATGACTGCGACTCGGCTCCAGTAGAATACGTTCTTGGTAACGTCTGCAGCCACGTCAGCCTGAACGAATGTGACGATGTCAAGTTGCTGCGTGGTCGAACCTTCAGGACCCTGCAAAATGTCAGCGTGGTTTGTTGAGAAGGAAAGGATTTCAATAAAATACCTCCCAGTACCATCCCATCAGGATCAAGCTCTGCACTATAGTGACTCGATCGTCTTCGTAGTTTGCGTCGTACAGAGCTTTCGCCCTCTTATAGAAAGTCATTGCGGCGGGTGTCGTGGAGCCGTTCGCGTCCATGAGTTGCGGATTGTTGCAGACGCGGGAGCCGGCCAGGAGAATGGCTTGAAGGAGAAGGAGGGACGGCGGGTTCTTGGGATCCCGGTAACGGCGCATGAACTTGGTGCGGTTGATGACTGGCACGACCGGTGCGATCCATTGGAAGTAGGCATCGACGAGTTCATCGCACAGAGCTCGAGGTGGGAGCAGAAAGGCGCCTCTCTGGTGTAGAATGTCGATTTCGACGTTGTCCAGCTCGTTGATCCGCGCTCTCGCGCCTCGGACGTTCTCGGGAAGCGGGTAGTGGACCACGTCTGTTGTGCCATGCCGATCTTGCACCAGCAAGGACAGATTCGACGACTCTCCCAGGTATGCCACTCTTCCAGCCTCCTTGATTGGTGCACGAGCAAACTTGGGCTTCATGTACTGGGTGTAGGTGCCATCGTTCACGTTTTGTTGAGCGACGTACGCCTCGGACATTTCTGTCTCCGGCATGCCCGACGTAGTATTGATTCCGATCTTCTCTGGCGCGAACTCTCGTCGGTATGGAGCCTCACGGGGAGGAAAGGTATCGCTCCCGGCGACTGGGGAGGGGTTGGTCTCGACATATGAGTCTCGTTCGCTGCTCTCTGGGATCAGCCACATGCCGTCTCGTGTTCATATGTTTGGACCGTACCTATCACTTTCCTTCTTGCCACCCGTCTTCTTTCGCTTGGGTGCTGGGATCTTGCACTCTATACTGAAGGCTACGCAGTTCGTGCATGGTACACCGAGGCTGGCGGCGTCGCATCGGACCTGGAGTTGACTCAGTGGGTGGTAGGGTTCGAGTGGCCTGGAGCCTAGCGTACCTTCCGCGCATGGCACGTCTACAGTAGCTATTAGCACGTGTCTTCTCTCTCTGTTGCGTTTCTATCCTTACCTCGCATGCTCTCGAAGCGCGCTGCCTGCATCCCACAAGTGTCAGCAAACGTTACCCGCGCATTGTCGCTCCCCTCGTCGCCACTCACCTCCGAAAGCTGGGATGTCCCGGAATCTGGCTATTGGGTGCATTGTTGCCGCCATCGACGCTCGCGCTGCCGGGCGGCGTGTCTTGCATATCTTGCATCTCGGTGCTCATGACCGCGGTCGGTGGAGCTCTCGGCACGTCCATCTGGGGGACCGAGGCCTGTCTTCAATCCTCGAATCTCACGCCTGGTGGGGTCGCGATGCTGGCATCTGAATCAGCGGCTGTCAAAGTCGGCCTGAGGAGGCTTCGGGGAGTGTTGGTAGAAGGTGGCGAGGCGTGAGTTGCGAATGTGTGCGAAACATACACTTGGATGGAGGTGGACGAGACGTGCTAGTGGCGGCGGGGGACGGGTTAAACTTCGCCGGGCCTTGGCATACAGCAGTATAGATCTGCAGAATGTGATGAACTGCAAGGCCTAAAGTACAGAGACTCGGAACAAATAGGGACAGCAGGGGATTTGATTTGATGCTTCCGCATCGCCGCCACATGAAATCATTACTACGAAGGGCCACTTCCACATACTGCCCTCTCCGTCTCCTTGAGTCAAAGCAATCTCAACTCCCGGCCTCAATGGGACGAGTCACCACGTCCTTCTGTGCTTCCGCGAAAGCACGATGTGTCGTTCAAAGATCACGCAGCAATGAGGCTGCTGGCCGCAGTGGTCCAGCCAAGAGGAAGCGGAATTACAGTCTTTAGAGACTGTAACGGCACACCAAAAGCGTTCGTGTAGTCGATTTAGGAGCGGCCTGAAAGATCGCTCGTCGCTGTCGATACATTGCTCACGCCCAAATCGTCATCGGCATTCTTGTCTCTGGCGATGTCGTGAAGATCGAGGCCAGAAGTTGCAATTCCTCGATTGTTCACAGGCCTGTCTTGGTCATTTCAATGCCATACTGTCAGCTAGCATCACTCACGGCGCTGAAACGTTGACTCAGGCAACAGCGGCAGTGTAGGTACACGGTCAAGAGTCCCAGTGTCAGGTACCGGCGTCTGTTCCGGTGAAACCGTCTGATCCATACTGGTCACTCTGATGATGGGTGGATCTTGGTTTGCAGTACTGCTCTGACTTCCTGCCGAGTAGGTCCTGCTGCGCGCAGTACTGTGATCGTGTGACGTAGCTGGCACCTCCAGTGTCAGTCTTCTCTTATGAGGCGTTTCGGGCGCAGGCGAGCTTGGCTCGGCTTCCACCGCAGCACCAGAAGTCGTGCTTCTGTAACTGCCAGCTCGGGATCTTGATCTTGATCTTCGTAGTGCGGACCGGATACTGCTTGAGTCCGGACGTTGGTCATAGCCGGACTGTACGCGGTCGAGGTTGTGTTGACCAACCCGATTCTCCTCGCCAGGTATAGTTGGGTATATCCTCTGTCTGATTTCGCGGAAGTCCTGGCCATCGTCAAATCGGTCGTGCCTCGGTATACCGATCCAATTGCTGAATCTCATCATCTTCCTTGCAATTCTTCTCAAGATCTCTCCTTTGGGAGGAGGTTCCGGCTCTCGTTGCTCACGCACCATTGCTTGAGCGAGCAGTATATACAACGACCCAATAACAGCGAGACCCGTACCGACGATCGGGCCCCACTGGCCGACGTTCGCGACCGGCTCGGTTTGATAGTAGACTTGCTTGCTGAACAGATTCCTCTCTCCAATAATGAGAATGGCGAGGATCGCAGCGGTGAAGAACGGAACCTCGACGTACTTGCGGATGAACGTGATGACTTTGTTTGTCTTCTTCATCTGGCCGAGTCGGACATCATCACCGCCGTGAAACTTCTTCGCGTTGTTCTCCAGGATCTTCATCCACATGTTGATGAGCAAGAGCACCGTGGGGATGCAACATGCAGCGGACAGGAGCATAGCTGTGTTGAAGCTCAAGACATCCGGAGCGGGTATCACATAGATGTTGTTGGCCTATGAACAGCAGCTCACAATGATCAGTGACGTCTCAGACTCGAACGCTTCCAAATTTCGTCACGTACCGAGCCACCACGGATGGAAGAATACGGACCCTCTGCTACAGAGCATATCAGACCGCACCGAGTTCCTCCATAGGGAAAATCATTCGGATTGTAAGAGATCGGATTTCCCTGTTGGTCCTGGCTACAGCGTGAAGGCACGCTGCGATAGAATTGCACCGTCAAGCTTACCAGCCCAGCGAAGACAAGGCTGGACCATACGAAGATGGTGTTGCGGCCTGGGTCGTTGAAGTAGGTCTGAGACTGGCTGACAGTAACAGGAGCAGCGAGCACTCCGATAGCGCAGACTTGAAAGGCTCCATAAATGTCCTGATAGTGGTGACATGGTTAGCACTTTGGCTTGTGACTGCCAGCCGCGGTGCTCCATGTGTAGCAGCAGTACTAATGTGTTGCAAAGGAGAAGAACTCTCGATACTGAATAAACCCTGATTCGTTTGGAAGACTTACCATATCGACAGCATCTGGAACTAACGCATCAGTATGTCGGTTCATGTGTATAAAGCTTGGTGCAACGAACCCGGAACGTTCGTCACTGCCAGCACAATAGCATGCAATGCTGCAACCGCCGGCAACAGCAGAGCTGCCGCGAGGCATGGATTCCGCAGCCATTCTGCTTTGCGTGCGAAGATACAGGCTGCTACCAGAGCGTAGTAGCTAGTTTTAAACCACTGAGTTAGTTTACATGCGTCTTAGTTGAGAGAATAACTGGGAGGCACATACAGCACTCGTGAGCCTGGTCCATACTGGCCAGAGACCTGTTGTGATCGGGAAGCGATGTCAGCGAGAATTCAGGCAACCAAGCAAGGCGTATGTTCTAACCGGCCAGGCACAAACGACCTGCAGTGCTTTGTCCGTGGCGTTAGCTGCTTCGTCGCGAGGTAATAGCAATGTAGATAGTGTCGAAAGGAAGATTGCTGGCATCGTCTGGAAAGTAATCGTGAAGTAGGCCACGTTCTTGCTCTAGATAAGGCTATTGGCAGAAGCTGAGCTCGTCAGAACACGAGAAAGGAGCAAGAGGTATCAATTGGCTGTCGCTCAGCCATGCTTGGTGCCGTTTGTCGTTAAGCACAATTATGGCGGGTTGCAACGCCTTTTTGCCTTTGAGTTCCAGCGGGAGCTGACGATGTCGATCCCATCAAGGCAAAGTGTCTCCGGGCCAGAGCACGTAGATGTCGCCAGCGACGGGGTCACCTTGGCAGGACCGGTGTACGCCACCCACCCGTTCCGTGCTCCACTTCCCCAAGGATTCAGCCCCAGACAAACGCTCAGCCCCCCGAGCGTGCAGTAGCATGACCTTTACTGCAACCACAAGCCAGCGGTCCATATGTTAACCGGCAGTGCTCGCCTCGTCATTGCGGCTTGGTGGTCGGTAAGTCTCATGATGACAGCACTGCGTTGTTTCTGATCAAAGGTGCACCTTTGGGACCACCTGAGGTGGATTTAAGCTTATTTCAAAGTAGGCCAACCTCATCTTGTTTTGTCTCCCAGAACTCCACTCGTAACACCCATTTTTATGTTGTGTATCTATACCAGAGGCCTTGCTACAGCGATACTTGCCTCCGACTCCGACTCCGAGCGGATCTCGGGTAGCCACTGCATACTGGCGAAGCTCGCTGACCGCTCCCAACACTTCGGTCTGGAACTCCCTTGAGGCGACCAAGATCCCTTGGAATTTGCTCACATCTATATGGCGACACCAGAATTCCACTAACAAACACAGACAGACATGCGCAGAACCCGAAGACAATGTCCGAACAACCTCCTCCCGACCTGGATACCAGCCGCATCAAAGATTGGCGATCCATCGTTACCCTCATAGTCTTCGTCATCACCAACGTACTGGTGCTTTTCCCGACCTCAATACCGCTTTGGATACCACGAGTTGTTTGCGATGCATTCTTAGATACCCTGCGTTGGCTTCGAATCATCGCACCACGACCAGAATCCATTGAATGGCGGGAGGATGGCAAAGTCAAGTCACCGACCTTCTTCATACGTTACCAATTCCCGGTCAACTTTGTTACAGCGCCATTGATCGCGGATCTCTTCCTCCTCGCTATTCTGGCTATAGGCCGGGAGGAAGTTCACGATGGTACCGTGGGATCCAAAGCCATATTCCCCATCGATATCATGGCCTTCTTCATCACCTTAGCGTACATTGCGATATCTATAGATGCCTCGGGCGCTATCCGATACCTGGCGTTTAAGGTCCTCCAAAAAGGCGGCGAGAAAGGACAGCTTCTGTTCTGCTATCTCTATCTGTTCTTCTTTGGCCTTACCAGCTTCATAGGAAACGTAAGCTCATACACCACGGGCATAATACGAATTTCGACTTGCTGACCTCAGACTCGTCACTGCAGGACCCGATCATTCTTTCTGGCACAGCTTTTCTTGCTTACATGACCCGAGTCTCTGAGAACATTGAACACCCTCGCGCCTGGATTCACACGCAGTTTGCAGTGGCCAACATCGGCTCCGCCATACTTGTTAGTGCTCTCTCGCTCGTGTTTCCGCAGTGCCCACTGACAGCCTTGCTCAGGTCTCTTCCAACCCGACCAACCTCGTGATCGCCGGCGCGTTCAGCATCAAGTTCATCGAATACACCGCCAACATGATCGTTCCCGTTTTAGCGACTGCTGTTGTCATGCTGCCGTTCTTGCTCTACGTTGTGTTCCCGTACGAGAGCCTGATTCCACACTCCATCAAATTACATGAGCTACCAGCAGAAGCTCGGGGCAAGCAACCTGTGAACCCCAACATCCCATACGCCCGTGGTAAAGACGAAGAAGAAGAGCAAGAAGGCGGTGGAAGTGAAGGCGTGTCTCTGGAAGAGGTTATGAACCCCTTCCTGGACAAGAAAGGTGCTGCTGTGGGTGCTGTGATCAGTGTGTTACCATGACCTAGCCCTGGATCTGCCAGAGGTGAGCTAACACGACTGTGGTGCAGTGGCTGCAACTTTGATCACGATTCTCATCCTCAACGCTGTCGATAATAACAGTGGTCATGCTAAGCCGGTATTTTACGTCACACTTCCAGCAGCATTTGTAAGTAAGACTATTGCCGAGCAGCACCCACCGATACTCCCGAACCGCTGCTGACATATGTATCTAGGTGTTGTTCTGCTGGGACGTGGTGACAGGCTGGCACGGCCGACACGAGACTCGAGAAGTCGCTCGTCAAGGGCGTCAAGCTTTCGAAGAAGCACGAGCATTCCGACGAGCAAGCCTCGCCGCCGGCTTGACACCTGGAACTCATCCAATGGAGCTGAGACGATTGCCCACCGTTACACTTAACGAACCACAAGACGTCGAGTCTGGCCAGCAAGTTGCGGGTGCTGGTTCGGACAGCAGTGACTGTGCGGTCACGCCTACCGTAGACAGCCGGGAGACCAGCCCTCGTCAAAGCATGCACGGACACACCGAGCATCTCGAAGAAGTAGAGGAGAAAATTTGGTCTCCCAGAGTCCGGATTGCGGAACGCCGGCAAGAGAGTCCCAAACATAAGACACTTGTGTCGCTAACGGAAGAGCGGTATCGATGGTGCCAGGAGACATTTCCCACTGTCATGGCTGTCCTGAGCCATCTCCCATTCGCGCTGATTCCCTTTGGCCTCTGCATGTTCGTGTTGGTGCAAGGCCTGGCCTCTCGCGGCTGGATCAGTGTCTTCGCTTACGGCTGGGACCATTGGGTTCGGAAGACGGGCACTGTGGGAGCGTGAGTACACACCAACACATCTTGCCATGAGGAAAGCTAATCGTACTCTAGTGTTGGTGGCATGGCTTTCCTTAGCGTTATCATGTGCAACTTTGCTGGCACCAACATCGGAACCTCGATTCTACTCTGCCGCGTTGTACAAGCATGGCTAGACATAAACCGACATGCAGTGCAGAACGGCAATGCCAATCCGATCACGAACCGAGAGTTCTGGGGTACTGTGTATAGCATGGCTGTTGGGGTAAACTACGGTAAGCCAAGCTGGCAAGACTTCTCGACCATTGCCACTGACCTTGAACCTAACAGGCGCATTTTCGACTGCTTTCAGTATGTTGCTCTGCTCGAGATCAACAAGAGCGTTACTGATTTGTCTTAGGTGCTAGCCTCGCCGGCATGCTTTGGCGCGACATACTCCGACGTAAGCACATCCACGTTCAGGCCTTGGAGTTCTGCAGGGTCAACCTTCGCATCATCGCGATGGCGATGGTGGTAGGTTGCTCGGTTCTTATCGGTGAGATATATATCATTCGCAATATGGATCCATACATTGCTGGAACGGCGAAACGGTGAAGCAAATGGACAGGAGACCCACTCTCGACCGTACGATTCGTCGAAACGCCATTACACAGACAGATACAGACTTTACAGAATAAGTAAACATTGAGATAAAAAGCTGACAACCAACACGCCACGGTCACCTCTCTCACAGGCCTAGATCTTCAAGCTCGCCAGAGCCTCCTCAATGCTCTGTCTCATAGTCTTGTAGCTTTTCTGGTCATACCACTTCTTCAGCAGTTCGGCTCCCAGCTCGTTCGGTACTTTGCTAAGGTCGTTGCCCTCTTCTTTTGGTGGCTGAGCAACCGTCTTCTCGACTTTTGGCCGGAGCTCCTTCAAATCTTTGATCATCTCGGTGAAGCTAAACGGACGAGCGAACGCGAAGATCCGTTCGTTCTCCACTGTGTTATCGAGCGCAGCTGCTACCAGATGAATTCTTGCGCAATCGATGACATCGATGTGATATTGGGGAGGAAAGGGAGGCACCGAGCCTGAAGTGATCGAGTTAGCAAAAATCTCGGGTCTGGGTCGGGCACCGAATCGGTCGGATCGCCACACAGTGCGTGATCCTGTCTCGGAGAACTCTTCGACCCACGGATTTGACATACCATTCAACAGAGTCTCCACACTGCCACCTGTTGGCCCACCGTTCGTCAAGATTCGGCCAACATTGAAATTGGGTAGGACAGCGTTCACCGTAAAGGGAGGCATGTCTTCTTTGACAAATGCCAGAGCGCCTTCTCGCCAGCAACCTTCGATGCAGCGTAGACCGGGAACGCGCGATCGGCCGTGTAGGGTGGCGGTGCCCAGGCCGTTTCCAGAGCGGCTTGGTTCCAGTCATTCTGACCGACATCGATATCCTTGTTTGGTTCCGGGAACAGGACGGCTGACGACGAGGACGTGAGCACGAAGCGCTTCACGTTTGCTTTGACAGATGATCGCAGGATGTTGCGCACGCCCTCCTCGGTTGCCGTTACAACGATGTTCGGATCGGATTCAAACGATGTGTCGGTCGCCATATGTATTATGGCATCGCAATCTTTGACTGCTTCGTCCCAGGCACCCTCGCGCTGCACATCCGGCACAATCGCGGTCGAATAATTGGGATTGTGGTTCAGACGGTCTTCCAGTTTCGCTGCACTCTCCTTCGAGCGAGAGGTGCCACGAACTTTATAACCGGCTTCAAGGGCTTCATAAACAACGTTCGCACCGATGAACCCTGTCGAGCCTGTCACCAGGATCAGGCTGCCTTTGGGTAAAGCTATCTGTGCCATTGCGTTGTTGTCGTTCTTGCCGAAGGATTGTGTTTCTGGGTTTGTGTCCGTGAAGTGGTGATGGTGTGAGTGCAGCAGATGTCGGACTGGCAATTGCTCACATACTTATATACTTCGTCGTTGGCAACCGTCAATTTCACGGGTGTCCTTGCAGGCTACTTACTAAGGTAGGTTTTGGCCAGCAATGGTTTCGTCGGATTTCCGATCCAATCATTGCCTCTCTGAGAATCTCCTTACGGGGTTGAAGATTGCTTACACAACACCGAAGTCTCTGTAAGTGAAGTCGGACCTATATCGGATACACACTAAACTGGGGACCACCTACCAAATGCAGCGTCTGTGGCCATCTCCACAACGTGCTCGTTGATTACCAGCGAAATGACACTGCAGACGGGGAGTCACGAGTCCTATGATCGGACATTTGTCGCGATGAAGCCGCCCCGAACCACTTGACAAGAAGCCACACCCCATACGACATCTTCTCATCATCCGATGTGCTGGCCACGAGGCTTCCGACTGTGGCCACGCCGTCGCTCTTTGTTCGACACCAAGAGCAGCTCCATCATCTATGGTTCCTGACGTTAGCGTAAGATACATGTACCTCACTTCGATCTCTATTCGTCCCACTCGTGTCAGGTCACTTGGGTGATGAGACCAGGTTCAGGGAATCGACCACTGCTTGCGCCAGTGTCAAAGGAAGCCGGAGTCTGCACCGCGGGACCTAGGATACTGATTCTGTATTCGATCGCACCCCGCCACGTTCATCTCCATCGTCCCCGCAGTTGCCAGGAACAAACCTGCGCGATGCATGCGGCTCGCCAATACTGACCGATTCTCCTCGAAACCATTGAAGGTTCCCCTCGACCTGTGGCAAGATGACGACGAAACTTCGGCAGGAGCAAAGGAACGGGTACAATTTGATGGCAGTCATACTTTAGCAAGTATATATAAGTGTGCATGATCTTCGTATTCAACAACAAATTCCGAACACAAATCCTCTCAGTCTTCGACGGCCGGAAAGATGAAGTCCATTCTCGCCATTGCGGTCTCTTTCGCAAGCTGTGGTCTCGCTAAAACGGTCAACCGCACTCTCACCAATGGCTGGGGTTCGACCCCAGCACAGCGACATTACATCAGTGCCGATCAGGCACAGATTGTAATACAAGCGGCGATTGGAAACTCCAGCGTACCAAACAACATTGCAGTACTGGATCCATCTTCACAGCTCGTTGCTTTTCTGCGAATGGACAACGCCTATCTCGGTAGCATCGACATCAGCATGAAAAAAGCGAAGACAGTGACCTCCTTCAACGGCCTGTTCCCATCTTACGGTCTGCTGGAACAGTCACAGCCGGGTGGAGATCTTTGGGCCATCCAGGAGACCAATGGTGGACTTGTTGTGTTTGGTGGAGGCCAACCCATCATTGATGCCGATGGCTATTTCATCGGTGCAGTTGGTGTCAGTGGAGGAACGGTGCAGCAGGATATCGATACTGCAGTCAAGGCTGCCGAGAGTATCGGTACGACGGTGTCACTGTGAAGTCATGAAACGAGAATGTAACTCCACGGGACGATAAGCACGCACTCGATCCAGACCAACAAAGCGTCGTTGTACTCCCCTTATACATACCACAGTGATAGCTCAAGCTCTTCGTCGAAAGTCCCATTCTAGGTGACTTGCTCCATGCCTGCGATGCAAGTAGTGTTGACTTACATCAAGAGCAGATATGAATACTCGTGTCGAAGGTCTCGTGTGTGCTGTTCTGCTTACGGAGGATTCGAAACATCGTTTCGGATGGGATGACAGTGGAAGCCGACAGGAATCAGCAGTGAATGGTCCTCGCCTTCGCAATAATATAGCTACTCCCATTCGTCGTGTCCAAGAACGTTGAAGAATGGCGCCGAAGGTGCAGATTTTATCCTGGATGGAGGTTGATAGGCTGTGATGACCTGAAGCGCAGAGCGTAAGATCCGCGGGTACTGCCTACGGTTTCTGCTTGACTCGCACGCGGTCAAAACGGTTCTTGTCGGACTGTGACGAGCACCTCTTCGAGTCTCCGGAATTTGGTCCACTATGACGCGTTCTTACACACCAGCAAAGTGCTCTGAAATCCTGCGGCCACTTGTACAACCTTTTTCGGCGTTGCAGAAGTCTCGACAGAAGAGCCCGGTATAGTGACCTCCTGCCAGTCTTCCGAGTACTGCACGCTATCATGGCTCCACTCGAAGGACTTTGGATCCTCATTGTCAAGCTGGAACTGCTTCTCGCCAATTCCCAATGCACCTTGAAACCCATTCCCTGCAGTGTACACCCTCCCATCGGCGGTCAAGGCGACGATATGGTCGTCTCCAGCGGCAACATCATTGAAGGTGCTACCACCAGCATTAATGCTTGCTCATTGTGGTACAAACGGCAGGGCAATGCGATTTTCCGGGGTCCCGTCGTCGAGATCTGTGAGATGTGGCGTATACAGGTCTTTTTGAGAAGATTTCTTCAAGCTGAAGACATTGAGTGTGCCCTCGCGAGTGACTACGGCACCCATCCTCATGCCAAGTGCAATCGTCTTGACCGCTGGTATATCGATTCGTGCTGGTATTGACAGCTCAGCTTCGCTGTTTTGGTTCTCCTGAGAATTGGACAGAGCGGTCTGAAGAGTGCTTGACTGCCGTGCTCCAACCTCCCCATCTCGGTTCCAGTGATAGACCTCGCCGTCTTCTGTCATTGCGCAGCACTTCTCCCCTCTGCCTCGGCTGGTATGAAGAGAGGCAATAGGAGATGGGGATATGATACGCCAGAACTCTGTCTCCTCACCGTGCAACCATCCCAATAGGCCAGCGAGCGTTCGGACCCTATAGCAGATATTTGGCTGCTCCGGGAACACCACAGTCGGCCAAACGTCCTGCTTCCCGTTGTTGCACTCTTCTCTGAAGATGGCGTGACGGAAGGGCTTGCGAGTTGCCGGCATAGTGAGCTCTCTTAAGCTGAATGGTTCCTGCTTGATCTCCCAGATTCCGCCATCGCGAGACAAGAGGCCCAATTCTACGACAGGCCCATGAGGATAGTCATCGCCGAACAGAGCATCTTCTTCTGAGACATCGTCTGATATCCCTGCTGTCCAGATGTCTTGCAGCTCCGTGTTGCTGATATGCTGTTGGATTGAAGCGGCGGTGCTCGGCTCAATAGTCCTGTCGTAGCCATCCATGCAGTGAACTACTTTCGTTCCAGAGTCTTGCCAAAGTGTGAGTAGGTTCTCAGCTGCCAGATGTTGTATGGTGATCTCGGCTTGATCCTTCAGAACAACTGTTGGTTTGATTGCCAAATGCGGGCATGCTTCTTCGTTGTCGATCTTGCCCGAAGGGACATGTTCGCATGGATTCGCCTTGTCCATGTAGTACCGGCGGCATGGCCGTGGCTCCAGTATTGGACTATTTCCACACACGAATAGGTCCATGTTGATACAGCAAGAAGTGGAGTCAAAGATTCACTAGCACACCTCTCGTGGCCATGACTTGGAAGTCGGTACCAGAATATTCTTCCGCACCTTGAGATGGCCGAGTACGAGCACTTATAAGGTCAGGTAGAACGGTCTGATAGATAGTGTGAGGCTCAAATGGAACGGGCAAGCTTCAATGATGCCTGAAGTCAAAATGTGAGGATGTCAAGATGTAAAGTGGTCTGACGACTCGTGGTCTGGTCGAAACAATACGCTTACTAAGCCGAAAACGGCAGGACGTTGAAACATAAAAGGTAAATGGCAATGCGTAAGGGAGATCATCGTGCGAACATTTGACATCGTCATCTACATACGTTTGCGTGGTCTGGAGAAACTGCTCGAGAAATGCATGTAAGGCGACGATGCTGAGCTCTTCAATGAGAGCTTTACACGCACTTTCGTATATGGCGACAATCGTAAGTCTAGCATTACATGTTCATACAGCCATAAACGTCTCCGTGAAGAGCAATGCCCAAATACACCTTCCACGCCAGAAGACATTACCATCCGAGATCTGGTGTTTCCGAGATGTCGGCAACCAATCGTGCCAACCGCGAATCGCTCAATCAATCTAATTCCAGTACCTCAATCGATACCGTGTATCTACGGTTACGAATACGCTCTCCGTGGTAACGCAAGTCTATCGACGGTAGACCGCGCTGTACGGTGCCGCTGAAGACGCTGGCAGGCTGGAGTAGAACGCCGAGGAGGCTGCTCCGGATGGTGCGAACGACGAAAGTGGCGCTACGCTCGAAGCTGGTGCTGGTGCGGAAGATGGTAGTGGTGCAGCAGAGGATGGTACGGGAGCGGCGCCAGAGGACGAGGGAGCCGCTGCTGATGAGCTGGGGCTGTAGGCTGTCGAGAAGCATGACGACCCAGGAGCGCTGGCAGAGAGGCTAGAATCGGGTGTGAACCAGCTCCAATCGCTCGGGCCACTGGTCTTCGTTAGTACATTGTGTCGAGGCATGCAACATAACGCTTACCATTGGCAGGTGCCGAAGCTCGAGATTGAGCAACCATCATCGTTCAGGCACGACGGTTCGTCGTCATCTTGACGGACCAGAACGGAAGGAAGACCTGGGTTGAGTATAGAGGCGAATGCAAGATTGACGAAGGCTGCCAGGAGGGCGAAGAGTACTCCGCATCGGCTTCGGGGTCCGTATCGTACTCTCAGTCGGGATCGAGCTTCCCAGCCTCGTTTTCCGCATCTGGACTTCCAAGCGTCAGTGGGTTTGCATCTGCTTCCGGGTCTGCATCTTACTCAGCATCGGAGTCAAGCAATGGAATCTCCTCCTCGCAATCAAGCTTTCCAAGCTCCAGCGGCGCCGCAGTGTCTTCGTCAGGAGTCCCAAGTTCGAGCGCTTCCGTGCCTGCATCTTCCGGTGGATTGAGCTCCAGCGCATCTGTGCCGGTATATCCAAGCTCGAGCGGTGCAGCCCCATCTTCCTCTGGAGCTTCTGTAAGCTCTTCTGCGCCCGGGTCGTCGGCTTCGGGAGTTCCAAGCTCAAGTGGCGCTGTGTCGTCCGGGCCAGCGTCCTCCCAACCCGCTTCAACTTCGAACGCCGCTCCCAGCTACCCGGCCAGCTCATCTGCAGCTGCATCGTCCGGTGCGCCGTCGTCTGGTGTACCTTCCTCTGGAGCGCCCTCGTCCGGCGCGCCCTCATCCGGTGCTCCGTCCCAGCCTGCCTCGTCTCAACCAAGATCGTCCCAGCCAGCTTCGCAACCTGCCTCGTCCCAGCCAGCTTCTCAACCTCACCCTGGTCCATCAGCATCGCAGGCCCCAGCAAGCCAGCCTCCGGTCAGTCAACCTCCAGGTTCTCCGTCTTCTCCGGTTTCTCCGTCTTCCCAAGCGCCGTCTGAGTACCCTGGAGCAGTCACGGGGACTGTGAGTGGTACACCTGTCGAGGAGACGTATACTCCCACGACCTACCCTGAATACACTGGTCTCAGCAGTACGACCACAATCCAGTCCACCGTCACCGAACCTGATGGACATGAGACCGTGATTCCTATCGTGATTGGCCCAGGTGGTGGAGGCTTTGGATTACCGTTCCCCCTGCCGCCATTAGTAATTCCCCCTCCTCCCGGCCTCCCCCCACTTCCATCTCTCCCTACGCCGGGCAACCCTAGCGATCCATCAGATCCAAGTGATCGCTCCGACCCATCCGACCCATCCGATCCGTCAGACTCAAGCGACCCATCTGATCCATCAGACCCAAGCGATCCGTCAGACCCAACAACCGAGCCCGGAACACAGGCATGCCCTCAAAAACGGTCTGTCATAGTGTGAAAGCACTGGACCAAGCGAGCCGAGATCGATTTGCCATCGACGAACCCACTCAAGGACGCACTCGACCTTTTCGGCTCGAACAACGTGGAGTCCGTACTACAGAGCGCCGATAAGCTGGTCATGAACAAGTTCCCAGCCGAGAGAATGAACGCACGGGTCACTGGTATGAGCGGCAAGTGGACGGTACCTTCCAAGATGACCATCGGTGGCGTCACCTTCCCCAAAGGCCCCATCGATTCCCTTCACCGTGCGATGGGACTTCGATCCAGCGAAGGGTCCCCACGTCAATGTCAACATTGGCAAGGGCACGTCGCAGGTCAAGTACGCTGTCAAGGAAAGCTCGACCGGAGCTGGTGATTCTCCCGAGGCCAAGAAATACATGAACAATGTCGTCAAGCAGATGAACAAGGCTGCAGGCGGCTACGATATGGCCAGCAACATGGGTAAAGATCCTCCGACGTACCCGGAATCTGCGGAAGACTCTCTCGAGAAGATGAAGGATAACTTCAGGGCTGCCGCCACCGGGCCATGCGGTTGAGCGATCCATTTTTGTTCGAGAGCAAACGGGCGTTTGGTCTGGGGCTACATGCGTTCATGTGCATGGGGCGCATAGATACCGTCTACGGACGATGATTGAGTTCTCGACTAATGACGATTGTATGATTCTCATGGGATGAATTGAGTTACTACAACGATATAGATGTAACATGTACGATTGGTATTTGCCGCGTTGAGCGACATCAAATACATCTTCTGCATTACATCAATCTTCCCCAAGTTCCTTTCTTCGAGCCGGGTATACTGAACATCGACTTGTGCCTCGGAACCAGCATTGCCGTGTTGGAGAGTCGTTGTGGTTCCCGGACGCTGACGCAGTATCGAAACAAATGATGGATGTAACACGCGACCAGTAACGTCCAGAGAAGACAATAGAACGCAGGTAGACAGTCCCACCAGCTGACTGCACGGCAAAGTCGAGGACATTTTGCCACGATGAGACGTTGTCCTTCCGAAGGACATCCCCACATGCCTCCGTAGCATCAAGATCAACACCTCGCCATCGTAGTCACTGTATTGACGGCATGTTTGACCATCACCAGCAGAGGGCTGCAGCTGTCGCCACCTTCCATGCTCCGAATAACACCCTGTGCCCCACAGCACGCACAGGCGCCTTTAGCATTGTACATGCCGTACTACTTAGCTTGATGTCCAATATGAACCTCGTAGATGAAGATCACCACCGATATACCATACATCCCATAGCGAATTCCAAACAGGAGCAAAACTATCGAGTACTGCGTTTCGACCCAGAGGCGCGGTAAGTTGCCTTGCAAACTCTAAATCTTGCTTACCATGCCCACGCTTCGGAGTGGTCCAGCAAATATACTCCCACCTGAGCTTACCACTGTGATGGGCAGTATAAGCATGGCAATTCGCCAGTCTGGTAGCATTTCGCATTAAGGTTCGAGCAGGTTTCTTCAGGTTGTCAGCATCGAAACAGAACTTAACTGCATTATCGTCGTTTCGACGACTATATTAGAAGTATGGCTCTCGCCATGTTGGACTGTAGTATTTCGCACTCAAAGGAAACGAGACGACGAAACACCAGGACTTACCATCATTAAGCGATCTCGCAACCAAAAATGTCGCCAGCAACCATCTCGCACCCAATCCTACCACCAGCAACCCTCTCCCAAGTAACCTCCCCCCAACCCATCGGGCCCCTCCACCGCCGCGCCTACTCCCTCTGCGCCGCCTTCGTCTGGAACACCACCCACCTCCTCCCCTCCTTCGTCTCCCTCGCCGCCGACGTCAAAGCCGCCCGCATCGCCAACCCATACAGCAAAGACGTCCGCGCCGCCTGCCAAGTCATCGAGGACGAGATGGCGATACCCATAAGACTCCCCCTTAGGATCCGGAATCGTTTCGTCGCGGAGCTGCTGAGGCCGGAGAGTGATAGAAAACGGCCGGTGATGGAGAGTTGTGAGCTTCTTGAGCATGAGAGGGAAGCGATGAGGATTAGGCATGTGGTTAGGGGGCCGAGGTGTCCGTATTGGAGGGGTAGGAAGGTGAGGAGGGCTGGGGTTGGGGATGAGAGGGTGAGGGAGATGAGGAGAGTTATTGACGAAGATGAGATGAGGGGGAAGGAGAGGGGAAGGGATTCTGGGTTTTACGAGATGGTGGAGGAAGGATGCTCCGGGAAGAGACCTTTGGATGAGCTGCTGCAGCAGATCGGAGGCTTACCAAAGCAGCCTGAAGTTCGGGGAACGAATCTTGAGGTCGAGGCGTGGTGGAAGGATGCGATGTCCGTTCAGTCGACTGTGTTGGGTGGGCTTCGTAAGGATTCGCCTTGGGAAGTTGAGATGAAGGGCACAGGGCTTGAGGTGGGGGCGTGGTGGAAGGATCCGATCTCGAATGGGTCAGTCGTGCGGAGGAGGCCGCAGCAAGATTCATGCTCGCTGTGGTTTGACAACGGGAGAGGGTATTGAGGTGGTCGAGATGAGTGCCGCTTTGAATAGGCCGCTCGAGGTTGTACTCTTACCTTGACACCATGATTCACATTTTGGAAATGTGGTCATTGTGAAATAGAGAGACAAGTTGTATAGTCCAGTTTCAATGTTAATGTTCAAGATGTGGTTGTTTCAAGAAATGGCATGTGCATTTCGCTGTTTCCTCCGGTGGATTGGTTTCTCCGGGCGCCGAAGCGTAAACAAACCGAACGCGTCTTCAAGTTCATCCCACCACCACCTCTATTCGCTGTTCCGGGTGTGCTGGACATATACAAGCATACTTCAATCGGACATTGCTTGGTATAGCATCACTTCTTTGCGTACAGAACTCACTTCATGGCATCACGCGCGAACCAGTACGTGGTTTACGCAGGCGCATCCGACAGTGAAGACGACCTAGCAACCGCCAACGCGAAGCACAAGCGAAACAACACCACAACTTCGAAATCGAAAAGCACAACCGCGATGCCTGCACGGCGCGCGAGTACGACCGCGACAAAGCGCAAGGCGGCACCGAAGGCGCAGAGCAGACAGGCATTGAAGGACAGGACGAATATCCAAGGTGGCAGCGATACCGAGGAAGTTGATGCTTTCGACGAAGACGACATGGCTGCGGCAAAGCCCAAAAGCAAGCGCGCGAAGACGACCGCGACAAAGGCACAAACATCGCGCGCGACCAGCGCACCAGCGAGGTCAAAAGCGGCAAAGCGTGCGCCAGCCACAGAACCATTGGGTGTGATTCCCGAGACGCAAGCAGACCCAAATGATGTCTCCCAGTCAGTCGAGATCGATGGCGACCAGATGGACATCGCAGCAGCTCCTACACCACCACGCGCGCAGCCATTCTTCCAGCGAGCGCGATCGACATCAGTCCAACCTCTGCTTCCTCGAGCCAGCGCGCGATCAATTTCCGCACAACCAGGATACCCACCACCACGCGAGCGCAGCGGCAGTGTTAGTGACACGGCGCGCGAGCGGAGGGGAGGCGATCCTGAGATCAGGCGGAAATTGAACGATGTGACGAAGAAGTACGAGAATCTCAACCTCAAGTACCAGAATCTGCAGGAGGTTGGCCAAGGCGAGGCAGAGACCAACTTCGAGAAGCTCAAGCGCGCGAGCGACGACAAGGCGAAGAGCGCGAACGAGTTGATTGCCAGCCTTAAGAAGGAGATCGCGGAGCTGCGGAAAGCATCGTCTTCTGCGTCAGAGGACAAAGGGCTGCAGAAGCAAGTCAACACGCTCACATCCTCGAATGAGGCTCTTTCGAAAGAAGTCACGAATCTCAAGGGCTCGCTGCAGGTGGCGCAGAATGAGGTGAAGTCCATGGAAGCCAAGCTTGTCGCTTCCAGACAACAACTCTCGAACACGGCATCGACGCAGGAGAAGCCTGGGAACGCGGCAACTACGCGCAACGATCTGAGTCGCAGCGTGGGACCGAACGCCACAGACGCGCAGAAGGAGGCGAAGATGAAGGAGAACCTGTACTCTGACTTGACGGGTCTGATCATCCGCGGCGTAAAGAGGAAGGAGGGCGAGGACGAGTATGATTGCATTCAGACGGGCAGGAACGGGAGTAAGTCACGATCCACCACACCAACTTTGACACATACTGACCTACCTTTCCCAGCCCTCCACTTCCACCTCTCAATCGCAAACGACGCCAGCATCGCCAACCCCAAGACTCCCTCCGGTCTCTCGTACGAGGAAGCCGAGTTCGCATACGAGCCGCTGCTCGACCAGAACCGCGATCGCGAGTTGATGGATCTGCTGCCCGACTACTTGACCGAGGAGATCTGCTTCCCTCGCAGTCATGCGGTGAGGTTCTATACGCGGGTGGTGGATAGTATGACGAAGAAGATTATTGTTGAGGAGGACTGAATGCTTGCATGATTGGAGAATTGAGGTTTGGGACGATGGGTGGTGATGTCGAATTAGCAGACCTGAGTACGCACGAGCATAACATGATAAGAGAGGAGAGAGAGAGGTGTGTTTGGTGCTTTGGGTATACGACACGGCGTCTTCTTGCGATACCACGGACCTGGCGGAGACGGCGTATGTATGCTTCTGCTCGTAGCCTCTTCATCCGACCTTCCAAATCGCACCTCTTTTGTCTCGTCGAGATTAATTCAACCGCTCCACAAGCGACTTTGCACACCGCCAAGGTGACTTTTCATAATGCAACTCACGCACCATGATGAGATATACGCGGCCTCGTGGTCTAGTGGTAGTACGTTTACTCTACTTTCAAACCACCGATTGTTCTAACAATCGACGCAGTGATTGTCGCTTCGGGCGTTCAGCCCTTCTCTCGTGAGGGAGAAGTGAAATGTGACAGGGTATGTTCATCAAAGTGTGTCTTGCTCGGTACCCACATGCTAATCAATTCTTAGCCCCGGGTTCGAATGTAAGACTGTGCTCATCAATACTTCAAAGAGACCATTGACTGATTGTACCAGCCCGGCGAGGCCCTTGACCAATATCTTTTTTTTCTGCTCATGTGCTGTGGATGGTTCTGTGGATATCTTTTGCTGGGCTAAGCAGAGAGTTGGTCGGAAGAGAGCCACATGACATGAGCGTTCATAGTTTTGCTCGAGCGGTTAAAGGAGTCGATATTCCCACCTTCAAATGCTGTCTATAGCACTTTCCCATTCGCAAGCTATGTAACTATGATACACGCGCAAACCAGCTATATCGCCGCAGTTGCAGGAATGCACGCTTTATCTCGCTCCCAGCGCTCATGCATGTAACTCCGTCTCCAATCATCAGCAACCCATAACCTCTCATTTCCTCCACCGCCAGCTGAGCAGCAGCAGCAGTGAAGTCGTATATCGGCATCCCGTAAGTCCTCCCTCATAGTGTCCTGCCCTCCATGCGAGCAAGTCTCCTAGCCTTGAAACAGCAGCCCAGCAGCATACTCCACGTTCCCATCGCAAGCATCGAGCGCCGCGATTGCCTGTTGCCGGTTGAAGCCCAGACTCACCAGCTGATCGATCGCTTCCTTTGGATGGCTCGGCTTCGCGGGTGCGCCGGCCGCTGCGGCTGGTGTTGATGCCAGTGTCGGTGGTCCGTTCGAAACAGGTGCTTTCGAGTTCGATGGTGCGCCCAGTGTCCGTCCTTGGCCTCCGAATGAGTTGGCACCATTCCGTGATGAAGATGCCGCGGCTGATGTGCCTGCTGGCTTTACGGTGCCAGATTGCGTGCCGATTTCTGTCCCGTTCGGCCCTGCGACGGTGGGTTCGGCGGCAAGTGCTTCCTCGAAGTATTTCGGGATATCCGCCTCCCCCAAAAAGCTGACTTCATTGCCGTCGCCGAAGATGAGCTTGTTAACCCTCAGATCGATGACGGCTTGGAATCGCTTCAGCATATCCAGCCCTAACAGCAAATCGACGTCCTTGCCTTCCATGACGGTGAAGGAGCAGGACATGGTGGCGTTACCGATCTTGATGTCTGCTGAATGGACGCGGCCGAGAATTTGTGCTGTGCCGACGCCTTTGGCGACGCCGGAGTAGCGCTTGTCGATTAGACGCATGATGCCGCAGGCTTCGGCGCAGGAGGGGGACATGATTGTCGTTTGAGCGCCGGAGTCGACGAAGGCTTTGACGGGTTGTTTGTTTACTTCGACGGGGATGTAGAGCATGGTTACGCGGCCGAAGACTAGAGACCACAGCGTTAGCGATGGTGGTGAGCGTGGGTTAGGATGGAGACTGACCTTCTGGGTTGTGCTCGTACGCGAATTGGAGGTTGTCCTGCACCGCCTCCTGCCTGATCATCTCCTCGATCTTCCTCTGGGCGTCCACGTTGAAAGGGTCTTCGTTGAGTAGACGCATCTGCTCCAGCCTCTCGCCCTCTCTGTTCTCATCCTCCTGGATCATCTCCAACCACACCTCCTTAAACCTCGCCGGATCGTTAATCGCCCCCGCCAACGCGGGCCTCTGCTCCCGCACCTGCGCCATCGCCGCCGGGTTCTGCAAAATACTCAACCTCGCATTCTCAATCTCCTGCTGCCCCTGCGGCGGCCCCGTCCTCCTCTGCGCAGTCGGCTGCCTTCGTGCGGAACCCATGGTGCTGTCTTGCTGCTGATTCGGTTGACGCATGAGCATAGCTAGCATATCCCCATCCTTAATCCCCGCCTCCTCAAACGTCTTCTCGTCCCCTGCTATAGGCGTGTTGTTGAGGTAGTACTGTTGTGAAGCGGCCGGTACCTTAGTGTCGTCGTGCACGAGGCCCTTGAGGTCGGCGATGGTGAAGGTGAGGGGCAGCTCGTAGCTTAATATCTGCTGGTCGAGGTCGGTGTTGGGCGCGATTATGGAGATGGTGATGTGCGGCCTGTGCGAAACGCGAGAACAAAGAGTTAGCTGCTGGGGCCATGCCAGTGACACAGAGTCCCACCCAGACCGCGGACGGGCCGGGTGGTGAGAGGGGACTGACATGTTGGAGAGTTCGGTCTGTGGGTTTGTCTGGCCTCGTATCCGCCGGTGAGGTTCTGTGCCTTGCGTGCTGAAAGGGGGGAGATGCACGTCGCTCGATGGGGAAGGCAGCGACAGGCAAGTGAGGAATGGAGCTGGTTGAGTGTCACGGGGAGAGGTGATGACTGGCAATTGTCTGGCTGGTCACATGGGTCGGAGCCGGCGGGTGGTCCAGAGAGTGTTTGAGACTCGTCCGGGGATGCAACGTTGCGATGTGAAAGTGTCAAGTGGACTAAGAGCGATGTGGATGCTGGAATGTTCGGTGGTGGCTTGAGGCAGAAGCGGGTGACGACGAATAAGCTATGATCCAACTACGCTCTAAACGAGGACTGATGAAATGGGAAATTGATTGATGAGGTACGAGAAGAGCGGTCAGAATGGCGAATGTTGTCGACTGTCACTACTCTCGCGGTATGCACGCTTCCTCCCAAGTTCCAGGGTTTCAATATGCGGGTGCTCGTAACTGCCCAACCCGGCCTAGTGACGTCTTGGTGGGGCGAAGGTCGGGGATGGTCTAGACGATCTGTCGCTGACCTTTCTTCGGAAACAAGAAGTCCTTGAAACACAACACGCATCACAAAAATCCCGCAAGTAAACTTGCAGTCGGGAGACAGGCGAGTCGGAGCGCACACATCCTCCTGCAAGTGCTACACGCATGCATACAGAGCTCGCGGGGTATTCGGCGTGTGCATTGGCCCTAGTGTGACGTCCCCAGGACCGTTGAAAGGACAGAAGAAATATCTCCGAGTGCACACACACACCCAGCTTCAAAGCGTTCAGTCAACATGCCGCGCGACTTAGCAGCCCTAGCCAAGGAAAACGCAGACGACAGCATGCCCGAGCTCACCAAGTCGCCCGACAAGATCGAAGGACGATCAGGCCCCATGGACGCCGAGGACGAGATGCCACAAGGCTCGTTATTTAGCCAAATGGCACAGAAAAACGACAAGCGCGACGAGCTTCATCCATACACCCAAACGCTTTCACCATCAGACCTGGAGTCGTGCGTGCGATTAGAAGAAGAGGCATTTCCGCCCAACGAACGCGCAACGCGAGAAAAGGTTCGTTTCCTTCTTCCAACACCTTCAAGCAGGGCGCCTGTCGCAGCTCTTTGACAGTGACATGGCCGTCGTACAATTTCTTGCGGTGTATGCGCTGGCCTTTCTTTTCGGGAACCCTTTCCAATGCGCACGTGACACTTCCCTCCCTCCTCTCAAACATCAGCTTGTAGCATGTTGGGCTCCGTGTTCCCGCAAAGACCCTCAACCCGAAACACAACTCCTGCACATTCCTATTCCTCCTTACTTCGGGCAGCAAAAGCAGAAACACAGTCTCCACACCTTGTACCACAAATCGTTCTCAGCTCATCCCTGCAACGCATCATACCGCTGACTAACATGTCGATGATCAGTTCCAATACCGACTCAAACACTGCGGCCCCCTCAGCCTAGGCATCTTCACCTCCCACGACCCCTCCAACACCTCCAACACCATCCCCACCGCCTCCACCGCCACACCCGTCTACAGCGGCGCACCCGCCCGCAAAGCCGTCCTGCTCGGCCACATCATCGCCACCAAAACCACCAACCCCACCGTCACGGACGCCGACATGGCAATACCATCCCCGGACTCCCCTGACCCTAATGTTGGCCACAAAGAACACGGCCGCACCATCTGCATCCACTCCCTCGCCGTGCTCCCCCAATACCACCACCACGGCCTCGGCGGCACCCTACTAAAAGCCTACCTCCAGCGTCTCGAGCAGCAGGCCGTAGGCGACCGGGTAGCGCTGATTTCGCACGAGGGGCTGATTCCTTTCTATGAGAAATTTGGGTTTAGGAGTTTGGGGAGGAGTAAGGCGGAGTTTGCGGGAGGGGGGTGGTGGGATATGGTTCGGGAACTGAAGCAGGAGGATGAGGATGAGGATGAGGGTGAGGATGAGGTCGTGGGGGAAGAGGTTGTTGAGGAGGTTGAGGTTGTGGATGAGGATGATGGAGTGAGTGCGCTTTCTTGATTGGAGTTGACTGAGTGATGGGAGTTGCTTGAAGGATGGTGTCACTTGACGAATATCTGGCTGAAATGTGCTGTTCGCCACTAGCAAGGCGTTCTGTGAGGAAGCGAAGCTGCTGCAGAGGAATGGCAGTGGTGGTGGAGTTGTACTCAAATGACTGATGTTGATCGCTCCTGCATATCACGAGGTGTTCGCTCGCATTGTCCATAGCGAAACGAACCAAACCTGCCGAGACGCACAGCCAGATGCACTTTTCTCCTGCGGCTCATTTGTTCCGGCATTTTACGTCTGGTATGTCTTGTCCACATCATGCTCCTTCACAACTTTTCGCTCGGGCTTGCCCCGGCCAACAGCATCATGCGCGGGGCGCTGCTGGTGAGAGTTGCCATCAGCAAGGCTGGGCTGCGGGAGCCTACAGTAGCGTGCGAACCCCCGAGGGGGGACACACGCAGCAATTGTGTTCCAGGACGGCAAACCCGAATTCAGGATGTCTGTACCGCATAGCTCGTTGCTCGAAGATCACAGGAAGTTGACTCTGTGTCATCACATGAACCAAGACAAGATCGCCTCCCAGGACGAAGTCTGAGCCAAGTATTGCTGAGTAGGCAGTGCGTGGAGGATCAACGGATCTCAAGTCCAATAGAACAGTTCTTCTCGGAGCTGCCGGTCCGGGCGGAGATCATAGTCTGGCTTGGTGTCAGGGTGTGGGTAGAGGGCCCACAGGGCAACGGACTTGTGCCAGTAGCTCGTGGAGTCCAATGGGATTGAATCCAAGTAATGGTTCTGGCAATCATAAATTCTCCCCAACCCACCCCCACCACCCCTCCACATCCCCCTTCTCCCCACCCTCCCCCCGCACACTCCCCCCCACAACCACAACCTCCACCCCATGCTCCTCCATCTGCCCAAACCCAAAAGCCTCCGCTCCATACTCCCCCAACCACTCCCTTTCCTCCTCCCCCGCATCCTCCATGCCCACCCCACTATCCATCAACCCCTTACTCCTCGTCGCCCTCACCCTCGCAATCTCCTCCTCAAGCTTCGTCTTCACCATCTGAGTCGGGAGCGAGGAGAACACATCCTGCTTATTCGCCGCTATCATCACCGGGAGCGCTTGCGGATCCTTCGAGGTCTTGGCTCCGGTGTGCCGTTTCTGCAGCAGCAGTAGGATGTCGTAGAGATATTCTGCGGCCCCCGTGAGTCCGGCTGAGGAGCTGAGGGCAGCGCTGTCGACGACGTAGATGAGGCCTTTGAGGGCTGTGGAGGTTGTGAGAGAGGCGAGGGCATGGTGGCGGAGTTTGCCGTGGCCGGGTGTGTCGAGGAGAAGGAATTGCGGTTGGGAGGAGGTGTCGTTTTCGGAGCGATAGCGGTCGGAGGTTGAGCGGATGGTGGAGGGGAGGGCGCAGAGGGCGGAGGAGGGGGTTTGGGATGTGTGGGTTTTGGATGAAGTTCCGTTGGCGAACTTTAAGCAGGTCAGTACGGGTGAGTGGGAAGATGATTCAGGGGGGAGGGTACGAGAGTGAGCAGACTGGTCTTGCCGGCGCCGCTTGGTCCTAAGAGGAGGAAGGAGGGCAGTTCTTTGGACTGGGCCTTGCGGTAGAGGTAGAAGTGGATGAGGATGGGGGAGAGCAGGCTGATGATGAGGGTGACGAGGATGGCGGAGATGGAGGGCGAGAAGGCCCAGGTTAGCCAGGATTCGAGGGTGCTTTGGCCTGCCATGATGGTGTGTTGGTGTGGTGTGGTTGAGCAAGGCGCTTTAAATCGTCAAGTTGTCAAGAGCACATGCTCTGGAGACGATGTGGGGTAAGGAACCAATCAGAACAGAAGGGCTGGTCCGGCGCTAGCCTTTGTGCAAAAAGTGTCAGTCCCAGTAGTTTGTGGCGAGTTCCACGGAGAAGGGGCGGGTTCGACTACCTCGACGAGCAACTGTCCAGTGTCTTCTGGCTCAGTCGAGCTGGCCGGTCGCGTTGCAAAATGAAATTGAAGTTGCGGCCAACACATCTCCTGTTCAGGAATTCAAGTTCATTCGGCTCGCGGGGAACAGGCGGGCGGTGGAGAATTAAAGCTTGGCACTAGCGGCAGAAAACGAACTTTTCGAGGTGGAGACATTTTCTCGCATCAACCTCAGCGACGACCACAACCCTCCTCCCCACACCGTCGCCACGATGAAGACCACCTGGAAGGATATCGCTCCGGTGCCGACATCCCAGGAATTTCTCGACATCGTCCTGTCCCGCACCCAGCGTCGTCTCCCCACCCAGATCCGTGCCGGCTTCAAGATCACCCGCATTCGAGCCTTCTACATCCGCAAAGTCAAGTACACCGCAGAAACCTTCGCCGAGAAGCTGTCCGCTATTTTGGAAGGCTTCCCACGCTTAGCGGACATCCACCCTTTCCACAAAGATCTGCTCAATACTCTTTACGATGCAGACCACTTTCGAATAGCGCTTGGCCAGCTTAATACGGCGAAGGGATTGATTGAGACGGTGTCAAGAGATTACGTGCGGCTGTTGAAGTATGGACAGAGTTTGTTTCAGTGCAAGCAATTGAAGAGGGCGGCGTTGGGGCGGATGGCGACGATTTGCAAGAGGTTGAAGGATCCGCTGCTGTACCTTGAGCAGGTGCGGCAGCATCTTGGGCGTCTGCCTGCGATTGATCCGAATACGAGAACACTCCTGATTTGTGGATACCCTAATGTGGGCAAGAGTTCGTTCCTGAAGAATATCTCGAGAGCGGATGTGGATGTCCAGCCGTATGCATTCACTACCAAGAGTTTATTCGTCGGCCACTTTGACTACAAGATGCTGCGGTTCCAGGCGATCGACACACCTGGTATCCTGGACCACCCACTGGAGGAGATGAACACGATTGAGATGCAGTCTATCACAGCTATCGCACATTTGAGGAGTGCGATCATGTACTTTATGGACCTGAGCGAGCAGTGTGGGTACAGCGTACATGCACAGATGGCGCTGTTCCAGAGCATCAAGCCCCTGTTCGCGAATAAGCTGGTCTTCATCGTCATCAACAAGATCGACATCATGAGACCCGAGGACCTGGATGCAGAGACGCAAGCGAAGCTGCAGGAGCTGCTGAACAGTGGCAACGTCGAGCTCCTACAATTGTCATGCACGACCACCGAGGGCCTCATGGAAGTACGCAACGCAGCATGCGATCGCCTAATTGCAGAACGCAACGCACAAAAGCTCAAGGCCGGCACCAGCGCCTCAGGTGAACCCACCGGCCGACTTGGCGACGTCCTACGCAGAATCCACGTCGCGCAACCCCTCGGCGGCGTCGTTCGCGAATCCTACATCCCGGAAGCCGCCCTCAACAGGATGAAATTCGACAAAGAAGACCCCGACCGACCAAAACTCATGCGCGACATCGAAGCCGAAAACGGTGGCCCAGGCGTCTTCAACATCAACATGAAAGAACAATACCTCCTCGAAAACGACGAGTGGAAAAACGATAAAGTGCCAGAATACTACCTCGGCCGCAACGTAGCCGACTTCATCGATCCGGACATCGAAGCCAAGCTCGCCGCGCTGGAAGACGAGGAAGCGAAGCTGGAAGCGGAGGGTTTCTATGAAGGCGAAGAGGAAGACGAGCTCGACGATGCTGAGACAGCTGATATCCGCTACAAGGCCGATTTGATCCGTGAGAAGCGCGAGCTCATCAGGAACGAGAACCGCATGCGCAAGAGTCTCAAGAACCGCGCCGTCATTCCCCGCAGCAAGAAAGCAGTGGATCTGGAGACCATGGAGAAGGGGCTGCAGAACGCTGGCTACGACACCAGCGCCATCTCCGCCCGCGCACGTTCCGCTTCTCGCCCCCGTGGACGTGCCTCTTCTGCCGCCACCCCAACAGACGTCGATGCCATGGACGTCGACGCCACCCCCCGCGAGCGTCTTGCAAGGTCTATATCGGTGGCGAGAGTAAGGAGTCAGTCTGCTGTTAATAGACGTGAAGACGGTGTCACGGATGTGGTGGCGAGGACGAAGGCTGATAGGTTGGCGAAGCTGGGGCAGAAGAAGATGAATCGGATGGCGAGGCAGGGTGAGGCGGATCGGCATACGACGGCTGCGATGCCGAAGTGGTTGTATGCTGGGAAGAGGGGGAATGGGAGTACGCGGAGTCGTTAGATGGCTCTGTTCGATGGTGGGCAAGGAGTTTGGGTGGGTGGGGAGTCTCACGGCACTGCTATGGGCTTGATCGTCTCCTGAGCATGACGATACGAACGGCGTTGCTGGGAGGAGCATTACGGGTAGCTAAGGTATGGTCTCGCCTGGGCCGCGCGGATAGATAGCTGGAGCAGCTGTGTATCAAGGCGTCAAGAAACTATATCCTCGCATGTCCATACACCAGTCGACCCCGGCGGCCCTTATACATCTAGTGTAGTGTAGTTGGCTGCTCGCGGCGCCGACGATCCTAGTCTGCTTGCCGATGGAACGGTTGAGCAATGCTGCCGATTTGGTGAACATTGGTATTTGCTCAATATTTCGTCAAGCATAAGGCAATGAACTAGATATCGCTAAAGTGCGCAACAAAATGGTTATCTACCCCCATCCCTAATCCCCATCACATGGTTGCCTACTCATGTAGCAGTCCCAACAACCCTTTCCTGCTTATAAGGCGCCTCCAACTCCTGCGGCGCATGGCCCGGTAACTCCTGCGCCGGATTCCGCATCGATCCGCTCAACTCCGATAACTCGTGTCCCTGCTGATCGCCCTTGTAGGGCGCGTAGTTCTCGTGGAACGCACTTTGATGATATCCGCCAGCTTGCGCCGGATACTGCCCCGGCTGCCCCTGCTCGTACGGCGGATGCGAGCCATGCGGTTGCAGCGACTGTTGGCCTGGGGAATGCCACTGCCCATCCGGCGCGTTGTGGTGCCGGGGGTCATCGCTGTAGTGCGCCGCAGCCATCGGTTCCTGCACTGAGTCCGATTCGGAGGGAGTTTTGGACTTGCGTCGGCGGAGGATGAACCAGATTATTATCCCGACCAGTCCGAGACCGATTGCGGCGGCGCCGACGCCTATACCTGCCATGGCACCTGTGGACAACGAGCCAGAGGAGGAGGAAGAGGAGCCGCCGCTGCTGCTGCTGCTGTTTTTGTCGTCCGCGAGCGGCGTCCAGTGCTGCGACCACGAAGCTGCGAAACGGCTGTCATCGGGGTAGTAGTCTAGTGTTGTCGCTGAGTCGGCGATATCGTGCGGTTCGAGCCCGAGACCCGCTTTCGCTGCGCCGGGGCCAGGGGCTTGCGCTAGGAACCAGATCTTGTTGCCGTAATTCTTCCCGAACAGCGCGGCTTGGAGGAAGGCGCGGCCGAGGGGGTAGTTGCCGTCGGTGGAGTTGTAGGGCATGCAGGGGAAGTAGGGCGTTGAGCCCGCTTGGCCGGAAGCTTCGACCGTGAGGTTGAGGACGAGGAGTTGCAGGGGGACTTTTATGGTGACGTCCTCGGTGCCGCCTGCGGAGGGGGGGAAGACGAAGCCGAGGTAGGCGGCGGAGGTGGTTATGTTGGCGTAGGTCGGGTCGGAGGTGTCCCAGAGGTAGTAGCCGGAGGAGTCGAATTTGATGGGGAGGATGGTTGCGAGTTTGTCGCAGGTTTGTTTGGGGAGGTAGAGGCCGGGGACGATGGGCTCGGGATAGACTGTGATGGGTTCGGCGGTGCTGGTGTTGGAGATTAGGAGGCTGCTCATGTTCTTGCCGAATGAAAAGGGTGAGCCGCCGGTTTCTACGCCGAGCACGATGTCTTGGAGAGGTGGGTTGGTGGTGCCCCATGTCGTGCCTGGACCTATGGCTCTGCCTTTGTCGTAGCCTCCGAAGTACATCGAGCCGGGGTAGTTGAATGCAGTTGAGCCGATATGTAGGGAGAAGGAGTTTGATTGCGTTATGCGCTTCGCGTAGAAGTAGCCAGGCATGATCCAGAGTTTGATGGAAGAGTCATTCGTCCCAGTCAAACCCGTCGTGAATTCCTGCTGCTGGTCATCGGCTCCAAGAGAAAAGAACCCAATCTCAATGTCAATCTGGTTCCCGCTGGGAAGCGTCTGGTTGCCAATAGTGGCTGCGGCGAGACTGGCGTTCAGCACTGTGTATCTGTTGTCCCCGTTCACGTTCAGGTTCTGTGGGTAGATGGTACCGGCGAGGTACTCTCCGGAAGTGGCCGTGTTGTCAGATACCGGCTGGTATTGAATAGGTGTGTATGTGTCTGACACGGTCCACGTCCCTCCTTTTCCGCAGTCTGGTGATGCACCGCCTTTGCATAGTGTGCTGTCCAGCGCGAACGTCGAGTAGTAGCCTCCTGGCATCAAGTCTACGGTTGTCCATTGGAAGGAGTCGTCTATGCTGTCTACCCATCCGCCTACGTTGACTGTGACTGCTTGCCACTAGAGCTTGTTAGTGTGAGATGCTTGGATGTGTCTGGCGCATGTACTTACGGGTCCATCAACTCCATAGTATGTGGTCGAGAAAGGTATGTTCACATATGCCGCCGTCCTCCAAGCCCACAAGCAGACAGAAAGTAGCGGCGCAAGAGGTGTAGTCCTCCTTCGTCCTACCATCTTGCCGATCTGTGACGTCGCTACCCAGCACGGAGTACGCCTCGACATCGTTCAAGTAGTGTCGGCTGCCTGTTTCGTGATTGCAAAGCCTCGCACAGAAGAATATGAGATGTGCGCCGTTCCCCACACGTGAAGTATGACAGTAGTAGAATGGATATAGAAACGAGAGTGGGTATGCGAAGAAGGAATCTGTCAGAGTCGTACGCGTTCCAACAATAGAGAAGTGAGAAAGAGAGAGAGCCCTACGAAGAGAAGAGACAGGTCCCCAAAACGCTATTCATCCTTCGTGCCCAGCAGGCCAGCACGCGATGGAGCGTTGGAGAGGTCGACGAGAACCCTGCCCAGTGGAGAACAGTACGGACCATCGTAAACTCGTGGTTCACGCCGGGCGGAGATAGACTTGCAAAGCCCCCCCGTCATGTCACGTGCTTGGTTCGTGCGGCTTGTGCCTTTCTCGCTCGCAGCCATGCTGTCGGCTTTCATCATCCCGCTGCGATTTTACCACTTTCGCCCGTTCTCGAGGTGTGCGCAGCCAATGTGCTGTCCGGAAATTGGCTGGGGCTTGGGGCGGACTGCAGATCGAATGTTGGTCTGGTTAGCGCCCAGTTTTATGCTTTCAGGTTTATTTTAAGCTACTCGGGGAGTTGCTTGCTCCGCAGTTTGATGGCGCTCGGAACCGAGTTCTTGGATGATCAGGCCAGTAAGCAAGGTGAGTGCATAGCTATGTCCTTGGAAGATCGAGAATACCACCTTTTACCAACCGTCCGATGTTTTGTATGGGTTCTGTTCCGAAGTTCTCGCCCATATCCTGCGGCAGTAGCTCGAAAGCTTCGCCAACGGCCCAGAACCCTGTTTCATGAATGCAAATTCCAAGGCTATGCAAGTTGAATGCATGCAGTTTGGGGGCCAGATTCGCCATCGTCCGTCTGTCACTCTGACTCGCCAGCTCTCCAGATCACAGTGAATCACGTGGCCGTCGTGGAAGTTGCAACTGTGTTCGGAGAGGAGTGAGGTCTGCTTCTTGGCTCGGTCCGGCCAGCTGACTTCATCCCTACAACATCACAGGCTACAACATTCATTCGACGCTCAAAGTCCTACCGACTAGGCAACGATCTCGACAAATATACGAGCTTGGAGTACACCTGATGTGACAGCGCTCTCAGCGCCCAATTCGCGCAGCCTATACAACATCTTAATGCCCGTGGATTTCCTATCCAAGTGGAAAGACGTTGTCCCTCTTCAAAACATGGATCGCCTCCTATCAGGTTGGAAGTATGCGCCGGTGGGAGACTCATCAGACGACGCATCACATCCCTCGAAACGACCGTTCATACAAAACGCCAGAGAATGCCTGAACTCGAAAGCCTTCTGGAGGACATTCCTGGTGATCGCCAGTATACTCCTCCTCGCCAACCTCTTCTCACCCGCAAAAGAGCAGATGCGGAAACTGGGCTGGTTTCCTGCAGGACCAGATATTAAAGGCAGCTCCCAAGGCAGCGAGATACTCGAGAAGCCAATACCTGCAGACGGCATCGACTGGTCGCAGTATGCGTACTGCCAATACGTCACGAACGAGGACTACCTGTGCAACTCGCTTATGATCTTCGAGTCACTGGTGCGCTTGGAGGCGAAGGCTGAGCGATTGATGATGTACCCTCAGGAGTGGGTGGTGGGTGAAGACTCGAACCACGGTCGCTTGCTGGCCAAAGCACGAGACGAGTACATGGTTCGTTTGGTGCCAATCGAGGTGCAGCGATTGGCGGGCGAGCCGACATGGGCGGAGAGCTTCACGAAATTGCTGGCGTTCAACCAGACGGAGTACAAACGGGTGTTGAGTCTGGATTCGGATGCGACGGTGCTTCAGGTACGCATAACTTCTACTATCACTGACGATCTCATTTAATTACTGATATACTATCGCACAGCCAATGGACGAACTCTTCCTCCTCCCCTCTGCCCCCGTCGGCATGCCTCGTGCCTACTGGCTCGATCAACCCTACCTTTCCTCCCAACTCGTCCTCATCGAGCCATCTCAACCCGAATTCGACCGCATCGAAGCCGCGTTCAACAACCGCGGCTCCTCCGACTTCGACATGGAGATCGTCAACGACCTCTACGGCAACAGCTGCTTCATCATCCCGCACCGCAAATACGACCTGCTCACCGGCGAATTCAAGAGCGATCCGGACCAGCATTATAAGTATCTGGGAAGCAAGGAGGAGGAGTGGGATCCGGATAAGGTGCTCAACGAGGCCAAATTCTTGCATTTCAGTGACTGGCCGTACCCGAAGCCGTGGATTCAGGGTGGGAGCACGGAGCAGAACCAGCCGAAGTGTCGGGATGGCGATTGTAGGGATCAGGAGAAGTGGTTGTGGTTTTATAGCGATTTCAGGGATAGGAGGGCGAGGGTGTGTGGGGCTGGGTTTGGAGGGAAGAGGGATGTTGAGGTGAAGTCACCGCATGTCTACAGGTGGCGGTAGATGGTGATGTGGTGGTTGGTTTGACATCTGTTGGCGTTTCGAGTCATGCCCGTCAGAGATTCGTGCGGAGCGATGTGTAAACTATTATTACGGAGGTCTGGAATTGATGTACGACACAACTACGGAGGCTTGAGACAGTACCAGATCTTTTGAGGGTGGGTTGAAGGTTCGAGGATGTTTGACGGAGCTTCGAGTCTGGTCTTCGTGCTACCAAAGGTCTCAGTATTCTGGACCCATACTCGGCGCTTCTTCCCTGCACAAGATACAAACTTCTCCACAGTGCTCAGAACATCGAGATCGAGTCATGGTCATGGAGAGGACGGAAGGTTTCGGAGAGAGCCGGGGCCGTTGATGAACTCTCGGTCAAGGCTTGTCCTGGACTTCACGTTCTTCACCACACCCCATCACATCACGAAGACTATCATCTCACTGCATAGAATGAGCCTGACACTACTGCACATCATACATTGGACCTTATTGCGACTTGAGACTGGCACATCGTACGCGTTGAGAGTGCCGCTCCTCATTCCCAACTATCTACTCGTAGCAGTTACAAAGATGGTGCGGTCATCACTATCTACTTCGTTACTCTATCACCGCCTTGTCTCCCATCCGTGGTATCCCATTCATGGTCATCCGCTCGTGGTCGTCCTCTCGTGGTCATCCGCTCGTGGTCGTCCTTTCATGGTCGTCCTCATGCAGTCGTCCTCTTGTGGTCGTCCTCTCGTGGCCGTTCCTTCTCGGGATCCCAGTCGTGGTAAAACGAAGCTGTTCTACATCATCAGCGCTCGCGCGAGCGCAACTGAAGCAAGAACGCCACAACATGCCAGTCCCGGTGTTGTCCATCCCCTTGGGTATTCCTGCCAGGTAAGTCATGCAAGTCGTTGCGGTCGTCAGATTACATGATTCCAGGTTCCCATCGCCCTGTCCTTCCATCAAAACAAACATAAGAAAGTCTATCCAGTCACCCCCCAAGTCAAGTCGCAACGCCAATTTGATGCAATGCGGCCCCCGTTGTATGTCCACAATCCTGTATAGAGGCCCTGATCGTATGAATCCTTGCGCAAGTGGACACCCATACACATTTATGGTGTGTAGGGCAAAAGGTAACCTGGACGCCCATACGCAGTTATGGTGTGTAGGGCCAAAGGCTAACCAGAGCAATGCATGCAACGCCAGCGTTGCAAGACGGCGGTTCACTCGGCCGAGCATGCTCTATCCAACGTACGTTTTGTGGTTCGCGAAAAAAGGTGTCAAGAAGTTTGTAAGTCGTTGTCATTCACTGACTCTGTCGATTTTTTTGGTCATCATTGATGTATTGGCAGGAAAGTAATTCCTGTTGCATGGAGGAGGGTTATTGGTATCCAGAGCCGGCCGATGGGCCCATATCCGGGAAGAAGCCACGAGAAGTGTCGTACCCTTGGTATCGTCCGTTGTGGCTTAATTGCTGCCATTGAGGACCGGGAGTCGCCTCTGGATACTCGCCGATGAGCTGCGGCATCTGGCTGACTGCATAGCGGCCGGGCTCAGTCGAAAATCTTGGTCCAGAGCCCTCGACCTTCGGCAAAGGAAGGTGTGGTATTGCGCCTTCGTATATCGCGCCTGGATGGTACGAGTAACCGCCAGCATCGGTGATGTTGTCTCGGTCGGCCTCACGCATGGCGACGTCGAGCTGCTGGTCTTCATCGGAAGCGCCGCCTTCAACACTATCCGGACTTTCAGGAGAATCGTGAGATGCCACTGCGTAGTGGCCTCCGCCGTAACTGCCACCATAACTGGAAGGTCCGGCGTAGCTGTTGGCAGCCCGGAAGCCTCCAGTGTTGTGCGCGCTGTACGATGGTCCGGCTTGGGTGGGGTACGAGCTGTTACCGTTGCCACCGTTGTTGCGGCCCCCATTGTGGGTGGCTTCGCCCTGGTAGTGACTCGGCGACCTTCCGCGAACCACCACCTTGTCGCTCGTTCGCGAAGCCACCTTCACCCAGCTTGGGTCATCAGTCACGTTCTGGCGCACATCGACATAGACCTGAACATCGAGCACGAAGTACTGTTGCGAAGCACGCCGCTTGCCGTTGTTCGCGGTGGCCTGCTTGAACTGGATGCGGTCGAAAGTGGTTACGTGTTGTGGTCCATGAACCGGGATTGGGGAGCCAGGGCTGCCATACCCGTTGTTGTTGGTGCCCTGATTTTGCTGTTGGCCGGCCGAGGAGTGGGGGTTGATGACTTCACCTGGAATAACCTGGAACGGAAGTTCGGGCATGGGTCCTGCTCCCGTAGCATGGAAGCCACCCATCGCCATACCATAGCCTCCTGGCCCTGGCATATGGTCTTGCCGTCCCGGTGGCTGTGGCGCAAGCTTCACGAAGCTAACTTCCCACTTCTCACCCGCATCTCGTCGGGGCGTGTGCTGGATCAGCTCGATCTTCTTACCTTGACTTCCATCGACCCTTGCTTCGACATTGACAGCAATTGCTTTGACACGCTCATCTCCTCCGGCCGACCTCCTTCCTCGGAGAAAGAGTTGACCATTGTTGATGTTTGGATGAAGCGTGTAGCTGCACGTCACGCCAAAGTAGTTCCTACGGTAGCATGTCCACTTGTTGTCCTCTTTGGCAGGGAAGAAGCCTTTGTCGACCTTTGCAGAGATGTCAATGGTAACAATCTGGCCGTTGCACACCAAGGTCAGGAACCCTTCCAGGTGCGGGAATGGAAACCTCGCGCAGTCCGATTCACCACCACTGCCTTGAGGGCTTGGTGTCGTGGCCATCGGGGGTGGGAGGTAGGTGGTTGGATGATGGCTGAAGGGTAAGCCGGCAAGTGGAGCGACAGTCCGTGGTGTATCGGAGTATGATGTGTAGCTGCCAGGAGAAAAATGCGCCCTGCTGAATGTGCCGGGATGGGTGGAGAAGTCACGGTCGTTGGCGTATGCAATGCCTGGTATCGGGGAGCGTATGGAATGAAAACCGACGGGATGCAGTGGCATGGACGTGATGGTCTCCTGGCTGTGATATACATGTCAGCCAAGGCATATGTATCGACGCGTCGCACCACGTCGCACAGGATGGGTGACTAACAGTGTTTGCATACGAGGGACGTTGCCAGCGTAGCTCGAGGGTACCGCAAACGACTGGGGCAGTGTCACCGAACCCGGGCCAAAGCCCGATATGTTCGTGTAACTAGGCGTTTGATATGTGTTGTACGATAGTGGTGACACGCCTGACGACGGGCTGGTCGAAATGGATCCAGAATTCGAATCAGATAAGCTGTTCGCTGGCCGGAAGCTGTACAACGCAAATGGTTAGCGTGCGACCACCCCGAGTGTCTGCGACGCGAGCAAGATCAGAGTATGAGACGGGAAGACACGGGACATAGTGCGACCACCGTTGAAAGGGACAGTCCCCGTCATCAACCGATGCGATGCCATTCACAAATGACATAGGCATCTGGTGATCAGGTGCAGCGGAGATCGCACCGTGATAGGCCTTCCAGGAGCTCGGGAATGCGAGATCATTCTCGCTGCCTGAACACCTCACCATACACATGCGTGGCATCGAAGCTCATCAAGGTCAGGTGCACATGTGCTCACCAAGACCGAGAATAACACCGAGCGTTGCATTGACAGGCAGAAGGCAGTGTGAGGGGATCAATCGAGGACGGTAACAACCAACGGAATCGAAAGGAACGTACCTGTTCAATTCGGAAGCTACGCCACCGTCTGGGGCGAAACGAGCTCCGTGGGAGGGCCTAGTAGCCAGATCGTATGCAGGATGCGATATTGTCCCATCACGTCTGGCTCGATCGACCGCTCCGCCAGTGGTATAGGCGGGCAAGTTTTGATGCTGGGTGAATGCGTCGATGCCGTCGTTGTCAGAAGTGATTGTGTACTCCGATCCGGCAGAAAGGTGGGACGGCAACAAGGAGCCTGTGATTTTTGTCAGCAACGAGACGAAACGGTCTGCTTATTTCTGCGCAAGACAGATTGTAACGTAGGCGAAATATCAACAGCAAGAGTTGAAGGCGAAAGGACAAGACTCAGACGAAGTGGAGAGAGAGTGCGCCCGCGGCTGCACAGTACCAGCATTCACCAGTAGCACGCGGCACCGGTTGCAGGGGCATGCTGCCAGTGCATGTAATCTGCAACACGAGAACAGTGATGATGCTCTGCCAGCGCTACCGCGCTTGTGAATAATGCGGAGAAACGCAGACGGGAAAGAAGGAAGATGATAGTAGTTAGCAAATCCCGTCGCCGATGTCCCAGACAAGCAAGACATCTGCCAGGGTCGCGGTCGCAGCTCACCTTGATCCATCATGTTGATTTATGCAGCCCAGCGAGCCGACGTTGCCTCTTGTTGCGTTTGGTGGGCGTAGAGCAGTCGAAGGAACTTGATGTTTCCCACGACACTCTGCTTCACACGTTGACAGCCGACTGGTCGAGGTGAATCCTCCGATGCAGTTGTCGCGATCGATTTATGTCGATAGCGAGCGCTTGGCGCGGCAGTTAATGCTCTTAGATTGGGTTGTTTCGCTCCGCGCCAGTTCGGGCCGTAGAAAGATGCGCTTGGTGAAAGGCCGTTCGTTTCTTAGCGTAGAGTTTAGCCGGACGGTGCGAAAGCTAAAAGTCGATCTTCTCGGCCTGGCGCGAGGGTTGATGCTCACCTTCCTTCGACCACGTCGACAAGTCCAGTGTACAGTGTCGTTCCGGGTATCGTCAAGCTATCCCAACGGCGCCGGAGATGTCTATAGGTAGGTCAGCATATCGACATTGAAGTTGTGCTCGTTGTGGCCCACACGGTGGCCCTGGAAAGGAGGTACTGCGATGTATCACAAATGAGGCAATACAAGTCGACTCATGCCAATCCGACGCTGGACGAGGTCGATAGACAACAGTCGAACTACTCAGAGCATCGCCCTCCAGGCTGGCGCGGCTTGCAAATGGTTGTGAGGTGGCACTGACCTTTAAGTATCCCGATAGATCCGAATCTGTCTTTGGCGGCAGAAATGCTGCATGGAGAAGCAGCGAGGGTTGAACAGCCTAGAACACGTCGTACGGCTCAGAATCCAGCTTTTGAGTCGAGCCTGCGCCTACGCTGAACAATGCAGCAGGTTGAACGGGAAGTCCTTCTTGCGTGTGTGCAGTCAATGGCGGCCGTGAGGTTGATGTTATGCGACGGGCGCTGTCTGACTTCGCGAGAACTGATATCCCGCTGGTGTCCGATGTATCAAGACAAAAGGATGTCGGCAGAGCCGAGTCGCGTAGTGGTGGAAGATCAAAGGGTGTGAGATTCCTTCGATTGGGAGAGATGGAGGTGTTTTGTTTTGAAGTGAGAAGAACTAATATGTGAGGTAGGGATTGACAGTTTTGGAGCGTCCTTCGACGGCGTCTTAATGACCGATCGTGGCCGACTGCAGATACCACTTTCTAAGGTAGCCTTTCGTTACCGAATGTCTGGGACCATCAGCCTCGAGAAGCGGTCGTATTGGAAGAACAAGCTCAGGCCACAACTCTCCTCCAGCCTGGGCAACGCTGGGGTCCGCCTGGAAAGGTGCAGCAAAACCCCACTACTATTTGGATCAACTCAGCAACGGTGATGCGAGGGAGTTCCCGCCCCGCTTCACCTGACGTTGTTCTGTGGTCCCTGTCGAGGCAGAACAGGTTACCGAGTCCTTGACAACAACCCTGGAGAACTATCTCAATCTTTCCACCACACGGTTACTTCAAGCTTCGTCGAAGCGGCGAGGACATGATACGTTTGCTCACGGTCATCAAGGTCAAAGCAATTCGATCCACCACGACAGGCCCACCCTGCGAAGGGTGCGTATGATCGCCATCATGGGATTATTGGAGATGCTTCCAGAGCTTCGAGATTAGCTGCATATGACAACCCTACCATTTCTCTGCCCTGAAGCCACTCCCGCCCGGTCCGCCTGCCGGACGCAGGTTGATGCAGGTCTGAGTGGGGCACTGAGGGCGATGCGCCGGGAGTGAAAGCGATGTATCACAACGACACGAAACACACTGCATCGACGAAGGGAAAGAAGTCACGCGAAACGATGACAGTTGATCGTTCGAAGCTGCCCCAGTCCTTAGCCCTCCAGACGACAGGGAAAGTTGCGCAATGCCAGAAAAGCGACACCCAGAGTTGACCGGGACCTTGAGTCTGTTGAAAACCTATCTATTTCTGTGACTTCGGAAGGCGGACCCGTCCAGTCTGTTCTTCTTCGTGCCCAGAGCGCGCTATCAATAATCCATCCTGCTGCGTTCATCGTCCTGGGCAGAAGACCGTCTAGTATAGTTGAATCAATACCCCTTGCTCCGATCACTCTCGATATGGTCTACTCCATATGCATGGAAGCCTTGACCTGGCTGCCTTTGGAGACTGTGGAGAGCAGCAAGCCAATGGTGGAGTCAGGATGCTGACTCCAGCTTTGCGGCCAGCCATTCTTAAGATCAACCACACCTGTGGTCAGACCACATTCCACGGATCTCGCGAGGTTGGTCTTGAATTAGCAGCAGATCCTTCAAACGCAGAACCATCAAGTCCTCGACTCGGTGTTCCTACATCTTGGGATCGAAACCGCCATCCAAAGATTATCGTCGCAAGGCACTGCGAAGCAGCCGTGCGCAAGGGCACAACAAAGAGGTTATCATCCTACAAGGGACAAGTCATGATGAGGTGCAGTGGGCGCTGCGCCATGCAAGAGGTCGCCACATCAAGGCTCCGCAAATGTCTCATTTGTTGTCTTCTGGAAATTCTTTGGCAGCCAGCCGCCACGACCTGCAGTCTAGAAGACACAACCATCGGTAGCCACTCCGAACTATTCAGAAGGTGAGAATTTGCGACGATGCTTTGCCCATGCGTCCGGTGAGTGCCAGACCCGCAGTCCATCGAAGCCGGTGTGCAAGATGCAAATGCCAGACGCCCGGCCAGTTATCAGTCTGCCAGCGCACAAATGTCGAATCAACACCCGATTTTGCAGGTCAAGTGAGCTTCACTGGACAATTCCCAACAAATTTCTGCTCTTTAATTCGTTCTCCGCGCGGACACCTGCATGTTGAATGCAAATGCTGTCGTCGCAACCTCCCGGTGAGCATCGGCTTGCACGAAGATCACATCAGGTTGGAATACGGCGCTATGGCATCACGTATCGCTGGTGGTTGGGTTGTCGATGCCAGCTGCGCTGATAAGTCGACGGATAGGTGCAGCGAATCCTGAAACGCCATACAAAGGCCTGGGATCCGGGCGGCATCTGACGAAAGCCGCGTGTGACATCCAAGAAGCATGACCTGATTATTGCGCAGCACAAATTTGTCAAAAACCCAGCGCCAGCAGTGGTCTTGCTTGGACTCTGCCTCCTCGTCCACCCGTTTCATGCTTCACATCCTGCTTGCCTTGACCCCGAATCCCCGGACCATAATCGCACAGGAGCCCAACCCTTCCATTCCACGGGCCCCTTCTAGAAGCCGGCGCTGTACGACGAGTTGTCCTACGCACACCGAACTCGCAGCCTTCAACGGCGAACCCATTACGCAAGAGGTGCGTGCCGCTCATGTGTTGCAGCCATTCACTGGTAAGAACTCCTGATCCGTGCTACAGGCCATTGCTCGAACACATCAATATCGACCCATGACATGTGGTCGCACATGGAAAGGTTTGTTTCAACATCACCTTTCCAACTTCGCCCGGACAACGCAGCTTTGCTCTGGTACTTCTCTAACGCAGGTATTGTTTGCCACTGCGGAGTCAGGTCCTGCGTGGATTAGCCAACGGGGACACCGGTCACAGCATGCGAGTCGGCGGCGGCGGCGTACACCCGGACCTTTCTCTGATTCTCTCCAGCGACCAGTACGTACGGCAGCAGCAACAACTCGGAACCGGGAAACGTCCAGGCGTCGGCTGCCCTCAACCAAGCGCAGGCGCCGACATTGACAGCACATCACTTGCACAGCGATCGCCTGTGGCACGCTTGTACGGCGTATGCGGGACATCTTCAAGACACACAAGATTCCCGGGCGTCCAGTATCACGTCTGAAGACCGGTCACCCGGAGTAGTGCCTTCGATTTGAAGACCGTTAATTCGGAGGTCGCACCATCAACCAAAAGTCCATCGAAGCAAAGCCGCAAACTGCACCTCCGCCCCTAAGCATGCTCGCAAGCTGGCGGACTGTTGAAACGCCTAGCTCACTCGTTGCCTTGATACCAGGAGCCTGGGAATGGCGAGTGCGGTTCGCAAATCTCGTGCAGGCTCTCGGCGTGCCCACAGCAGCCCAAAGTTCCGCCAAGTCCAAGCTCCAAAATCAGGAGACAAAGAAAGTGGAGAGCAAAACAGGATCGGAGGTCTCTTGCTTCACCAGCATCCATGTTTCGATAATTACATACGTCTTCTAGACTCTAACGCTACCACGACAAAGCGGCAGTCCAGGTCTACGACTCCCACCCAGCCCAGTCCCTGCCAACTACTCTCCACACCCTCACTTCTCCGCTTCGCAGATCTCCAAGTCTGAACTTCTCGCTCCGCACGCCTCCTTTCTTCTCCCTGCCTTGCTCCCAAGCTCGCACAGCTCGTCGGGTTCCATCCCACTCCTCGACAACCGCGACATGACTTGTACCATAGTCGGTCTTGTATTTCGTCTTCATCGCGCCATGATGTCCTTCGAACCTAGCATTGCGAACAGTGACGATATCTCCTCGGCGGATCTCGTCGAACTGCATCGTCGATGCATTGGCGAGGTTGGCGTAGACAAGTGCTCCATAGGAACGAGTGCCGACTGGCAGTAAAGCGTCTCGTTGCGCCTTGATCAGCTCGAATGGCAGGCTTGATGGCGAACCATCTCCAACGGTAGAGTCCTTCTTGCTATGCCCAACTTGACTCGCAGCATCTGCGATCTTGGCGCCAAAGCGCTGCCATGCGCCCTCGAGTTGGTCTTGTCTGAGCTTTTGTGGTGGAGGTTCGTGCCGTTGCTCAAAGTGGACTTCTGCAGGATCCTGCGAATCAAAGCGAACTGAGATCACAGTCTGACTGTAATCCATGTAGAGGATGTAGATGTCCTTGGTGATCTCCTTGCGTCCACCACGCTTCGACTTGGAAGTCTCCTCAGATTCAGTCAGTACGTCGATACCATTGCGGCTCTGCAGTGCAGGAGGTAGAGGCTGTTCGGCGATCCACCAGGATGGACTCGTTGGCAGACTCAGCTCACTCGCGATCTGCCCATGCTCGCCGCTGGGACGGCTCTGTTCCATCGACCGCCGTGCCGTTGTCTGAGATCGCTGGATGTCTGTCGAGGCTCTTGTAGGAGCCAAAGTAGCTGGAGGGCCTTGTGATGGAGGTGGCGGAACGGCACGCTCTTGAGGCGGAGGAGGCACCGCGCGATCGGTCGACCTTCGTGGTGGTGTTCGTGAGGTGTACAATTCGTCCTCGGAGCTCTCTTCCGCTAGCTGAGACTCATGTGGCGGTGGTGGAGGTGGAGCAGCCCCAGGAACACCACTTGGTATAGGTGGAACAGCTCGGCTGCCTTCATTGTAGCGATAAGGGTCGTAGCCTGGATCGTCTTCAGCTACATCTCGTGAGGGCACGGGAGGAGGTGCGCGATCCATGGACTGCCGAGTCTTGGGCATCGCTTCGGGAGGTGGCGGAGGGACGGCTCTTGGCGCGGGTGCTTGAGGTGCAATGATGGGCGAACTGAGGGACGACTCATCGGCGAGTGTGCTGTCAGTCAGGCTGGACTCACGGTTGTGTGGAGCCTTCAATGCATCCTTGTGTTTAGCACTGGATGCTATGTCGGTGTCATAGTCGCCATCATAGTCGGAGCCAACGCGCTCGTCCTCGTGAGTGTCCATGGCTGATTGCACCTGAGTAGGAGGCGGAGGCGGAGGTGGTCTGGGTGATGTCGGGGTACTGCCGACCGGTACCGGAGGAGGAACACGACTGGCCCTCTTATCTGACGTAACCGAAGACGGGTTGCTACTATCGTACTGAGACACTCGCTTCACGTCTGGTGACTGAGGTGGACGAGGCGGCAACTCGCGAGTAGGAGGTACCGGCGCACGACTTCGCACCGGTAGAGGTGTTTCAATACCTGACGGGTCTGCGGAGGTGCTCTTAGCATAACTCGACATCTCATCATCGGATTCCGAACCTGGCCCCGGTGACATTGGCGCAGCAGATGGTGGTGGCGGGGGCGGGACTGGACGAGGCTCTGTAGACTGTCGAGGTGGTGGAGGAGGGACTGCACGCTCTTGAGGCGGCGCCGGGACTGGACGAGTATCTAAACGAGCATTAAAGATGAACCTTGCTTCTCCGCGTAGTTGAGACATGACTTACCCTTGGGCACAGGAGGAGCAGCTCCACGTTCCATTGTCGAAGTATGTCTTGGGGGCGGCGGTGCTGCTTCCTCACTGGACTCGTCCGCCTCGTCATCCCTTCGGGGCACCCTCTCTGTTGCATCGGACTCCGGGCTCTGCATTCGCTGCATGCCAGGCACTGGCACCATAGCAACCCTCTGCTGCGATGGTGCATCCTCGTTTGCTAGCTGATCTCTCGAGGGCTGCTTCCTCCGTGCTGGCGCTGGTGGCGGCGCGCCAAACGGGTTGAACGGACCGCCCATCCCCGGCATACCTCCACCTCCAAGACGTGCCATTCTTGCTCGAAGCTCTTCTTTTCGTCTTGTCTCTTCGTCCACTTCTTCCTCCTCTCCTTCGTTGCCCTCAGTAGTGTCCTCTTCGTCACCAACATCAGCTTCTGCTCTCGGAGGGAGAGGTTGGCGCGGAGGCTCGGCTTGCCGCTCGTCGCTGTCGTCAGGTCCGAGTGTGCCGGTGTCATCGTCATCTTCACTCATTTCGCCTGCTCCACTCTGGTCCGCTTCGTGCCCACTAAGCACTTCATGCTCCGCAGAAGCAGGCACTGGAGACCTGGGCTCGGTCGGTCGCCGGCGGGGAGCATCGAATGACTGTCGTTCCGTTGCGTCACTTTTCACTCGCTCGAGCGATTCTGTTTCTGCCTCTGGAACAGCGCCATGGTCAGAAGACTCCGAGGCCTGCTTCTGAGGCATCTTCTTCTCCTTCTTCTGCTGCGACGAGTCTGCTCTTCTCTGGGCTTGCTCTTGCTGCTGCTTCTGCAGCAAGGCCATTCGCTCTTTGAGCGTCATTGGTTTAGGCGCATCCTCCTCCTCCTCCTCGCCTTGCGCTGCTGTAGATGACTCGTTCGCCATCCCGGCGGCTTCTGCAGCATTTCGGTCTTCCTCCTGTCTTTGTCTGATCTCGGGGTCCTCATCCCTCAGATACGGCTTGTGTACGTGATCCACTTTCGGTGGTGCAACATACGCACTCTTGCTTGGTGGAGGCGCAACGAACGGTTTCTTGATAAAACCACTGGATGGAGCCGGCTTACCACCGACCTGCATTGGAGCCACAGGCGCAGCAGCTGGCTGATTGAAGGCCGCGATCCTGTCTTTGAAGGCGTTGGACTTCGCTGCCACTGGCGGAGGTGGCTTCTTGGTAGCCGATGTGCCTTCGACCGGCTCTGCTGACGCGGGGAGGGGCGCTGCTACCAGGTCCATGGAGGTCGGTGGCTGTCTCTGGCTGCTCGCCGAAGGCGGAGATCTGGGCTCTCCAGCTGAACTAGCAGGCACCGTAGCATCAATAGGGGGTGCAGATGGCTTCGAATTGGAGGGCGGTGGCGGTCCCGCTTCCTCTATCGCTGAAGGTGCTGCCGTCGGCTGCTGAGCCTCCTGTTTGGGCCTGGTAGGTCTCGTAGGTCTTGTAGGCACTTCCGGTTCATACTTCTCCACGAAGTTGGAGGGAAACAGGCCTTCATGTTTGCCACCAGTCACATCCGTGTACTCCCCAATATACCAGTCGTCCCCTTCGAGCTCCGTCACAGTTATCACCTGACCCATGGGGAAGTTCAGATCATCATCATGCTCGCTCGTGTACTCGAACACCGACTTGACTTTGAAGGGTGGTGTCGCCATTTTGAGCAGTTCTACCGGCGAAGCTGAGCACTTCCTTATGTACAATATGTGCCGGTGAAAGTGTCGAGTGGTATATGGTGCTCGAGCGTTCGGTGCAGTCAGAATCTTGGACTGACGCAATGGCCTGCGTGGCCAGCTCGGCGTTTCGTGTGTTGTTTCAAGCCTGTCGGTGGTTGCGGTCGTGGTATAGAGGATGATATGCGAGTAACAATCTACCCACACACAGGATGAGTACCTATGCAATCTACGGCAGGTCGTCCAACGCGGCGGGAGCCTGGTTGAACGAAACAGCCGGCGGAGCAAGACGTCAACGCTGTATGCGGAGAGATCCGCTTGTGGCGCAAATAAGCTTGAGCTTAATTTGTGACTTCACCTGTGATAATTATACTTCTTAACAAGAGATCTTGAAGTCATCGCGAAGAACACAACAGTGGATAAAGTCTTCACTATGGCGACCAAAGTTCCAGCAAAATCGATACTGAAACAACCCACAGCCCAGCCAACACTCAGCGATGAGCAAAAAGCGACAGCCGAGACCAACAGAAAACATCTGAACACAGCACTCTGGCACGCCAACAAGATACAGCACCGAAAAGACGTCGAAGCCCGTATCTTCGGCAACATCGAAACACTTTTGGAGTTCCCGTCCGCGAACCCCTTCACATCCGTTGATGTGTCAAGATTCACCAGCCTCGTTCGTTCATTCCAACCATCGGACTTCGATAACTTAATCGAAGAACGACGCATCGATGGCAAATGCGGCTACGCTTTGTGTTCGAATGCACCGCGTACCGAATCTTTAGGCACCAGCGCGGCCTGGAAGCTGAAGGCGAAAGCGGCGAGTGACTACTGTAGCGACGACTGCACACGGAAGTCACTCTACGTCAAGACGCAGCTGAACGAAGTGCCAGCGTGGGAGCGTGATCCGGCGCAGCACCCGAAGGTCGTAGTGCATCTGGATGATAGAGCGTCTGCTACTCGGGTTCAACCTGCGATCGCAACCCGTGCAGTGCCTCCACGTGCGACTCAGAACGATCTGGCGCTTGAACGTGGCGACACGACATCATCGATGAGACCAAGCCAGGTCATGACATCCACTGTTGTCGAGCATACGAATACAGATCGTGCAACGACGAGACCTCCGGACGCAGAAGTGGCTTCTCATACAGCTATCGAAGGATACGAGCCAACTTCAGGCTCTGTTGTCATGCAACCGCCGAAGATGTCCTCCGTAGAAGCGGTTTCTCTTGAAATATCAATTGCCGAGCCAAGCACCGCCATGGATGATGAAGAAGCAGACTCGTGGCGGGATCTCTTCAGCAACGTATCTGAGCGATGAACCTTGCGCAGCCCTGAATGGAAACGAATCACTGGTGCGATACAGCATCTTGCTTTGCGACAGAGGCATGAAGTACCGAAAGTGTATCTATCTTCACAACGAGGCTCAAGGTTGCCAACCTAATCCAGATGCTGTACATCAGGTGGCACCTACGGCCTAGGGAGAGCGCCTCCATAATGCATCGCTCTTACGCTCAGCAGCAATTCCGACGCCAACGATGCTTGAGAACCCACAGACACCCAACACCATATGCAAAGATGTACATGAGCCGAGATGGCGCTCATACCTCACCGCGATAAATCGCATCCGCCATCTTCACCACTACCACCATCTCCTTAACATCGTGCACCCTCACGATATCAGCACCGCCTCGTACCGCAGCTGTAACTGTGGCTGCTGTGCCCCAGGTACGGTCTTTTGGCTCTTCGACTCCTGTGATCTTGCCGATAAAGCTTTTGCGACTGCTGCCGACCAGCCATGGTATCTCTCTGAACCTTCGCCGAATCAGATTGACACTCTTCAATATCGTCAGATTCTGCTGTCGGGTCTTCGAAAACCCTATGCCAGGATCCAGCACGATACGCCACCGCCGTATTCCAGCTGCCATAGCGGCGTCGATACGGCTGTAGAGCTCATTGATCATCATTCGTTGCAGTCCTTCGGGATAATCACAATTCTCTGCATTTTGCATAGTAGAAGGGGTACCACGCATATGCATCATGACGTACGTGCATCCCAGCCGCGCGATGGTAGGCAACATATCTGCGTCGAGCTGGCCAGCTGATATGTCGTTTACAACGTGGGCACCTGCATTGATGGCTGCTTCAGCTACTGCTGCTCGGTATGTATCAACGGAAATGGTGATTGTCTCAGCCTCTGGCAACGATCTGATGACCTCGATGGTGGGCAGGATCCTTGCGATCTCCTCTTCTGCACCGATATCAGGCGCATTCGGACGAGACGACTGACCCCCAACGTCAATGATGGTTGCCCCGGCTGCGATATATGCCTTGACAGTACGTCTGAGCTCGTGACGATCTTGTCCGTCGTGAGTTCCGCCATCAGAGAAGGAGTCAGGAGTGGCGTTGAGTATAGCCATCACTTGAGTTCGCCGCTTCGGATCACTTGACCTCAAAGCGTCTGCACCCGGTGAGAGCGGCGTCTGAGGATAAATAAGCTCCGATCGAGATACTAGTGCGTCGAACGCGTCATGGATGGTCGTTGAAGTGCCTGGAACTTGGTACCATGGCGCTATGCTACCACGTCCGTTAGCGCGAATTCCAAGTACCCCCAAAGAAGACTCACTCAAGCAGTGGGCGGACCACAAAATTCCGTTCCAGCATGAGTGGGTGAGGTACGACCAAGCGCTCGGTTTTGATCTCCATGTCGCGGTACATCAATATGTCGAGGTCGATACTCCTTGGGCCCTTCTCAACGATCTTGACTCGACCAAGCTTTTGCTCAATCGCCTGTAGTCGGTCCAGCAGGTCGATCGGCTGCAGGGAAGTGGCAATCTAGAGATGTCAGCTAAGTTCTTCTGAGGTTCTGGGAGGTGCTCACCTCGCAGGCTCCATTTAGGAAGCGATCTTGGTCCTCCACATACATGGGAGCTGTCTCGTAAAGACTGCTGGTCTGCAGTATTCGAATGTCGGGGTCTGCATCCATCAGGTTACAAGCATCTTCGATGTTTTTGAGGCGGTCGCCCATGTTACTGCCGAGAGCGACATATATCCCTTCCTTTGCAGTCTCGGTAGCAGTCTCAGTAGCAGTGTCCTTGATCTCTCTGGAGGTTGCTGTGCCGTTCTCCGCCTCGCTGGCCGTGTTTGTCTCCACACCCGCTTCTTCATCTGACAAAGCCGTTCCAAACTCACCTGTAGCGGCAAGGTCCAGTCTTGTGATGCATTCAAGTTCTGCCTTGCGGACTACTGCCGTTGCTCGTTTTGTGACAGGCTGCTCGCCTGTTTTCCGCAGATTCAACTCCACCTCCACAAACCTCACGTCCACGATTGCGGCGAACCGCGACCGATGGGCTACGAAGGCCTGTGCAACATTTTTCATAGCATCTTGCGTAAAATCAAAGGTGTTACTGTCCACCAAGGACTGGATAATGCCGGCTGCCGCACGAAAGAGGTATCCTATCTGAGCTGAGAGAGTGCTTGTTTCTGCCGAGTCCAGGCTCGAAATTGAACCCACAAGCCCGATAGAGATGAACGGTCGACTCTTCTTCGGATCGGAGACCCAGAGCGCAGGGTAGACTACATCCGGTAGACGTATACTTACCAGACCATTTGCCAGTGGGTTGACATACAAGGGTGCTCCTTTATACGAGCCAGAGGGGAGCGGCAAAGCTTTCTGCAGTTCTGTTGGGAGTTCGTAGTCCAAGTTCAACCGCATGCTGGGCAACCAGAAAGACAGTCCCATGACCATGTTTGCAGCATCAACAAAGCAGGGCAAACCGCCCCGACTTGGTCTCGTCGAGTTGAGTGCACTCTCGAGGCTCGTCTTAACTCTTTGGATGGTTTCTTCAATGTCGCCATGCGGCAGGCATATATGGAATTTTTCCACCCCGGTCTTCAGCAGTAACACGTTTGACCTAGGCTGGCATTAGATAATCCGTAATGTTTTAATGCTGAGCTCTCGCACTTACTTGTGCGCTGATGCAGATGTGCCCCACTGAGCATGATCACGTGCCATCGCATGCTCAGCTCGCTCACAGGTGGTCGCGTCTCTTGGTGCTTCAAAGGTTGCTAAAGCTTCCTCGACCTCGTTTGTTGTGAGAATATGGTTAGCCTTGCCGTTTGCTGTTGCCACCTCTGCAAGGTCGTCCACAGTGCGAGAAGAGGTGGGGTCCATGTATGGCAACGTGACCATCTCTGCCTCTCCCACCATTTCCCTCGCACCACCGAACAGTTCTTCCGTGTCAGTATCAGACTGGAACTGAGATGGCGAGGCGCTGGTGCTAGCGCCCATCTCTGCACCTTCCTTGTTGTCGGGCATCCCTGAGTCGCGGGCCGCCAAATCTGAAGCGTTGATAGCGGTATGAGGCGTGGCAGCTTCGACATGTGTTTGGTCCGTGGCGTTCGCTACAACTCTTCGCCTGACGAGCTTTCCATCGTCATTCCTTACTTTCCATCTCAACTCGACCGACTGAAGATCGAGGATTAATGCAAACCTGGACCGCCGTTCCAGAAGAGCCCTCGCCACAATCATAGCAGCATTTCCCGTATCCCGGAAAGATATGCTCCCCACCAAGGTTTGAAGAGTGTCGGCCGTTGCACGGTAAAGGTACTCTATCTGCGATCGCAGAGGACTTCCTGCTAAGTTGTCTGAGCTCGAGCCTGAGCCTACAAGGTGGATATTGATGGAGAAATCCTCGATACCTGTGTCGGCTTTGTCGAAGTGAAGGGCCGAGCGCATAATACCCGGTATTTGTATGTCGTAAGTACCGTCTGCATGCACAACTGCATTCAGACCGCTGCCGTAGGCAGGTGGTGGTAAGTTCTCAGCATTCCACAGCTCCTTCGAGAGTTTGCGAGGCACGAACAACGTGGTTGTACCAGGATAGGATGAGTCGAAGAGCGTCTTTGCGGCATCTATGTAGCAAAAGAGGCCATTGCGCTGGCTCGAATTTAGACCGTTATTGAAAGTCCTTTGAGTCCACAGGATGAACTCATCAGCGATACTGGGCAGTGCCTGCAAGTGGAGTATGTCACAACCCGTCTTCTCCTTTAACAGAGTGGACCTGTGGAGAAGTCAGATCAATGGGAGGTTCGCACATCTTGGTCAAGCTTACCTGTAAATACTGCTGTACACAGATTTGGGAGGGTCCGGGGCCTGATCCTCCGCGAGCTGCAAGTCACTAGCGGTGGACGAAAGCGTGTGCTCAGCTCGCTCTGGAGAATAGTCGATATCTTTAGAAGTTGCAAGACTGCTCTTGCCATCGTTCGCTCCCGTCGCTTCAATACGATACGGCTGGCGTTCTTCCCTTGGCGTGACGGGCAGCCGGATATGTGGGTCCCCTTGTAAGTGGGTATGATCTCCGTCAAGATCGTTCGGTGTATCGCGCGGAACCGCATGCACCATGGCCTCCAACACAGACGCGGAGTGCGGGTTTCTCGGTGCGATCGAGATGCTCGCTCCGATCAGCGTAAGATCGCTGCTCGGAAATCGCACTACCCGAAGCAGGGCATCGGCGATCATCTGCGGAGCACTCTCCAACACGTCAAATTCAACGTGCCTGCTCGCATCACGAATCACTGCTTCGGTCATCCGAAAGACAGTGTTTGTTTCGTCTACAATGCCGATTCCGGCCTTATCCTGAGGTGCAGGAACCTCAGACGGCTGGCTTACACCCACCACCACGAGCGATACTTTGACGTAGCTGATATCGACGCTAGGGCGAGGACCGTGAGCCACAGAAATCTGCAAGTTTTTAATCCGTGGGAGATGCAGTCGCACGCCACTGATGCTCTTCACTTGCAGATTTGGAGAAAGCTCGTGATTGGTGTACACCGTAATTGGTTGGGTCCCATCGTCCGAGGAGTTCAGATAGAAGCCCATGCGCATGTGAGGAAAGCGGTGAGCCAGCACCAAAGCAACAGCTGCAAAGTTCGATATCCCAATTTTATTGGTAGTTCTGCAAGTCTGGTCAAAATCCTCGATGAGTGTCAATCCGTGTGATTGAGGAACCCAACCGGGCGAAGGTTTTTGCAATGTTTTGCACGTGGCTGTAAGATTTGGCCTCCCAATCCTCTCGCATGTCTGGCGCGACCTGTCACAATTTAGCAGTTAAATTCCGTACTCTGAAAACAGACTTACAAGGGTACGTCCATGGTCTGTCCACCAACCTCCACTGACACGTCAATAGAAGCGTCGTCGATGGCGGCAACACCTTCTGATGCTTGCAAGAGCGGGCTAGAGGTATGGGCATCTAAGAAGGCTTGAGTGTAGTCCCGCTCTGGACGCTGCCGCTCAATTCCATCTGCATTCAACAGCGAATTATCCACGAATCGTTCGCCAGAACCCTTCAGCCCAGTATTAACCACGACCTCCAGGTGCTCAAAGTCGAGGAGATATGCGAGAGGAGACCTAGGCAAGTACGTCAATATAGCACTTTTCATGCGTGCCACCATTTCGTCTCCCGTGGCGGCTTGTCCCTTGACAGACATGCTTGCGTGCTGAAGCATATTGTTCACGACCTCCTGCATCATTCCCGCAGACGACCGCATCTTTCCAGAGTCTCCACCACGAGCCCTTCCATGCTGGTAGAGGTCGACAACCTCGTGCTTGAGATGGCCAGCGATTTGGATGCGGAACTTCGGGTGGCGGATCGTGTGTCTTCCCACTTGCAGCTGACACCATGCTCTCTGCTCGTCATATAATATGCCAATAGTGATGAGAGGTCTGGAACACGCTGCGTCAACCTGCTTACGGTGCATTTGGCAGATGATATGCCACTGGTGTGGAGGTGTCGACTGTAAATGGGGGCGAGCAGGAGTTTTCTTCATGAACATCCTATTGACAAAGCCTTGCAGATATACTTCTCGAATACTGCTATCCAGAGAGTACATCTGACAGGCGGTGCCAAAGAAAATTTCAAGACTGGGCTTCGTGGATCCTTGCTCAGAAGAAAATCGTTTGAGGATGTCTTCGACGCGTTGCTTGCTCAAGTTAGCGGGCCGGCTACTCGCGACTTTCAAAGCAAGAGCGTCGACTTCGAGCAGACGTTTGAGATTGATTGGCCTGGAAGAATCAGCGAAGCTCAGTGAATACCGAAGGACATAACATACAGGTGGAGTGTCGAGGTCGAATACTTGAAAAGCCCAAACCAAGAGTTCGTCGCCCCGGGATGTGGTGGACTCGCCGCGTTCGGTCTGATAAAGGATGAAGACAGATTTGTGGCGCCATGACCTCCATTCAATGGCTTCCTTGTCACTGCTGGCAGTATCGGGAGCCTTCGAAGCGGCAGTGGCCGCTTGGAAAGATGGGTCCTGCTGGAAGACGGCAGTCTTCTAATTCTAGCCATGCTGCCCTGTCAATGCCAACAGAGATTATGTATGGCCTTGGTTTCAGTTCCATCATATCCACCGAGGGTTGGACCGGCCGGGGTTCTAGTCCTCGAGACTGCTTGAGACAACGACAGCGGATGAAAGCATAACCAACAGAAAGTGAAGTACAGAAAGAACGCAACAGCCTCCCACGAAATGCGACAAGTTAAAGTGATACGAGAGATGGAAAGATGTAGGTTCAAGTTGCGAGTCAAGACGGGTGGAAATATAGGCTCTATTAGCTCGAACGGTTCGCCCCGCTGCAGCCGTCGTCCGAGTCGCGTGCTTGGATTCACTTCACTTCAACTAACCACCTCTCGAGTCAACTTTTCTTATGCTCACAATATCCTGTTCGTGACAATGTCTCTCTGGCAGTATCTAGTACCCCCCTTCACACCTACAATCTACCTCACTAATACATCCCCAGATCATACCGCTCCCTCACACCCAGAACCCGCATGCTGGTCGGCGGCGGTGTGATGGCTTGGGCTGCATTCGGCCTGTTGCTATCTGACAGAGCAGAAGCGGCATTCGGGTTCACTCCCACCGAAGAGGATAAGCGGAACCTCAAGGATGCCATGCCGAAAATCCACCTGGTTGAGAGGGAGGAGAAGTGAATATGGGTCAAGCTTCATCGCCCCATGATGGGGCAAGAACTTCCCCCTCGCGATGCTGTTCCATCAGACCTTGCGAAGAAAGGCCCAGGAATATGAGTGGCTGATCACCTCAGGTCAAGGCACGGTAGCCCGCGCTTGAGGACGAGGGCTCCGGTGTGAGTGCCAGCCCAACCTGGACTATTTTACCGTCATCTAGCATGCACTGGACCTCCATTCGAATTTCATTTGCCATGGGCCGGAACTGCAGGGTCCCTTCTCGTGAGCAAAAGCTCAAAGCCGGGACATAGACTCTTTGCTTGCCACGAATTTCTACTTAGAACAATGAGCAAACCTGCGTATATCAGACCGCAACTGGCCATGCAGAACACGATGGGCTCCAGCAGCGCGGATGACTATGTCGTCACCTCCCACTGCAGGCCAAGAGCTCGATTTCTCCGGCCTAAGCCGCTCGATGTCCGATCAAATCTCCTGCAACCACAGCGAGCAGCGCCGTGAAACTGACGAAATTGCGACTGCAGAGGCGACCGAGCATGCAGAGCACGAACGAAACGACACGAATGCTCTTGAAGGCTCAGAAGACGACCTCATCGCCAACGACCAACAGCAAAACGAAGAAAACGCACCCACTACCCCCAACTACGACGGAATTGACACTGCCAGAATCATCTCGTCCCTGGACCTATCCCCTTCTCCCCCATCCCATTCCACCCCTCTCAACGTCTCTCCAACCCCTTCCGACCCGGGAACGCACCCTTCACTCTACAACCACCTACTCGCACGCTTCCAAGAAACCCATTCCGCGCTCCTAACTGCTCAGTCCTCGCTCATAGATTGGCACCGCGAAGCACTGCGCCATCAGCGCCGGTTACTGGAAACACACTCCGGCGAAGGCACCGGCAGAAGTGTCAGATGGCACGAAGCGATGCAAGCGCTCCTACACGCGATGCAGAAAGCAGAAGCAACGCACCGCCGATTACTGGATCTGCAGACTGTGGCGCTGGGTTTCCTGGTGAGCTGGGGGGGCGGAGATGACGGAGGCGGCGACCGCTGCTAAAGCCGCGTTGGCGATTTCAACGACGGCAGAGGAGCCTGCGGAACCTGTGGAACCTGCGGAGCTGGTGGCTTCAACGGAGGCAGAGAAGGGAGACGATCGGCTGGTGTATAAGAAGATGCCTGGGAAATGTGGACGGGTGATGTACGAGTCGGAATGTGAAGAGTGCGAACGTGAAGCGCATAGTGGAGAAAAGAAAACGGCTGCTCCTCGTGAGCTGTTTGCGGCAGTAGTGCGCGCAAGCGCAGACACTTGATCGATTTGAGAGACTGGGAGTGCTCTGCAGTTCGCTAGACTGCCATCTTCATTACGAGATCAATCTTCCTTCCCCCTTCCCCTACCCTAGCCGTCACGACGGCGACACCAAGATAGTCCCGTGCCACTCCTGCTCGCACTAACCCAACTCGCACCGAGATTACAACTCCCAGTATAGCAAGGCGCCAGATCTCGCGAAGCGTGACTAAGGTAGTTCAACAGAAAGATCGTTCATGAGGAGCGGATGTCTCAATGGCCCTTTATGCATGCTCATTTGCTACTGTATTGGTTGTGCATTGACGAACACATCATCATTGTTGGAGTTGAGACAGGACGCTTTTTGATCTACAACACCAGGCGTCAAAAGCCTATGTTATCCCATCTCTCGTGCGGCAGATTATGACATTCTTCAGCATCACCCAGAAGCGTCACCCATGGGTGCCACGATGTCTGCATCTCCCGCCGCGGCGGAAGTGGCCTCGACATCTGCACTTCCCGTCACAGACCAGGACCCCGAACTGCTCAACATCAGCCAGGCATTGTCGCGACGAAACTCCTAGAGTGCCACCGAATCTCGGCCGGGAATCGACGCCGTGCGCCAAGTGTTGAGAATGTACGAACGCCGGCCTCAAAGATCCCACCCGGAACGGCGACAACGACGCCTCACCCGACGGTGAGACCGGGCCAAACTCCCGCCCACCCATGAGTTTCCCAGCGGTTGGTCGAACGGCTCCTCAAGATCTATACGCGCACGCAATTAGAGCTCGTCAGACATCAGCACGCCATTGTTGTGTTTCAGAAACACGCTCTACGACAGCAACTCCGCCTCGTAGAAGAGATGCGACGGTACTGCGCCCGCCGAAGGCACGATCAAAGCTTTGGTAGCTGTGACGAAGGATCTCTCCGAGGCGCAGAGGACGGACGCGCGGATGATGCTGGTGCAGAGCGACATGCTGCCCCCCCCTTCTTGAGTTGCAATTTCGTGCGAAGTGTGATCGGACTGAGACGGCTCGTCGCGAGCGGAGGGTTGAGGAGCGTGAAGCGGTGGGAAAGTGGCGATGTGCGGTTCAATGAGGCGTGTTTGGTTCCTCCAGCGATGACGGCCGCTCTGGTGTCGAGTGGTTTGAAGGCGGGCTGTGCTCCGAGAGTCAATCCTGGTGGTCCTTGCTGTGCTGGCGGATTCTCGCAGCCATCGTCTTGGAACATGATAGCCCAGTCTTCCAAAATCCTTCTTCACCGATAGATCTCATCAAACGGCCTCGTGTCATTGAAACAGCTCTCCCAAACCTCATTCACCACCCTCACCGCCTGCACATCATCCTTACACGCCGGCCTCTGCCTCACCGACAACGCCGCCCTCCTCCGCACACACTCCTGCAGTTGTCCCGTGATCTTCCACTGGCCCCTCGTCCAGAACTCGCGCATGAAGCGACACTCCCCACTTAGCGTGCTTGCACGGATCTCCATGCACGCCGCATGCTTCAGATCATAGGGGTCCATCTTGAACCGCATGTGGTCGTAGGCGTGCACCATTTCGTGCGCGAGCGTGTCTTCGAGGTGCTTGCGGTTGCGCATGTGGTTTGCGCAGATGAGGATGCCGTATTGAGAGTCGAAGCCGCCGCCTTGCGCGGCGGTGCAGCGTTTACAGCGGACGTTTCCTTCGTGGATTGAGGCTGCTGGGTTCATTTCCGCGGAAGGCGACGAAGGAGCCGGAACTTGACCTGCTGGTGCTGCAAGGTCTGCGGTTGTTGCTGGCGGTGATAATAACGCGATCTCGGACTGCAGGAAGCGGATTATAGGCGAGTGTTTAAATAACCATCGTTTGTCCTTTTCGGCGCGCTCGACGTCGGATTTCTCGTTGAGGAGGTCGCGGGTGTGGAAGTAGGATTGTCGGGCGGAGGGGGAGGCGTTGCCGGTCATGATGCTGAAGAAAGTGGACCAGGTGTAGAGTGATGGGTCGGCAGCATTGGCATCGGGGGAGGAGGAGGGGAGGGCGCGGTCGATGGGAGTGGACATTTCTGATTTCTCTGCCATGGTGAGGAGAAGGGGGGTGGGAGATGGTGGCCGGGGGTGGTATTGTTGTTGCAACGGAGGTTTGGTATGTGATTGACTTTCCACTTTTAAAGCTTTACACCCCAGTTAGGAAGGAGCAGCTCGGACCAATGAGATGACGATGCTTGGTAGTGGGAGTGAGAGTGAAGCCTGAACCACAGATATCTGTACAGTGAGATTGTTGTGCATGATAGGATCGATCGAGTATAGGAACTGCAATAAATCACACGCCTCGCCATGGACCACCCCGATCTCTAGATTTCACCCAATGCCTCCGACATCAGCTCACTCCTGCCCATCCGGCGACCATGAGCAACAACTCCAAGAATGCCTCCGCCCTCTCCACCTCCTCTACAGTTCGCCCACGCACCAAGCGTCTAATCTCCGGCCTCAGCGAAGGGGACGAGAGCGCTCCGGACTCCTTCGACTCCCCACCGCGCCGAATAGCTTCGCCCGCGCCATCCCCCTTCGACAGCAGGTCAGCCTCTCCGATCCCAGCCGCGCATCCACAACGGACGAGTACTAGTCGGACGAGGAACGATGGTGGAGAGCGGTATGCGGGCTACAGCAGTTGGGGTAGGCGAGCTCAAGTCGGTGCGGCTGGACAGCGCAAAGGCGGTGGTGGTAGCGAGAGCCCCAACTCCTTCGCCAGTATATGGGGCAGTAGCTGGACGAGTTTACAAGGGCTGGCCTCTGACTTTCTCGGCAACGATCTGCCGAATACTGGCAACGGGAATGTGGGTGCGAGGAAGAAGCCGGCAGGCAGTAAGCTTCGTGCCTCATCCGCCAACAGCAGCGATTGGGGTCCTACATCTGCTCCGAACGCTCATGCCGCCATTGGAAGTGGTACACGAGAGTCCCGAGAGGCTGCTTTACGAGCGCAGAAGCGGAAGGACATGCTCACCCGGCAAGAGAGCTCATATACAGCGGATGCTCTGGGCAGGATCAAGCGGAGGCTGTCGGATGAGCAGGAGTCGAGGTCGGCACCACCTGGCGACAACGACGATAGAGCCGCGTTGGTGTATGTACATCATGTGAAGAAGGACGATACGTTGGCCGGGATCACGATCAAGTACAACTGCTCCGCGAACGTGGTGAGGAAGGCGAACCGGATGTGGCCGAACGATACTGTACAGAGTCGACAGACGATCGTATTACCCGTGGACGCTTGCGGTGTCAAAGGCAAACCGGTCGCAGCGCCCGAAGATCCATCTGCAGTCGATCTGCTCGTCCAAAGCGAAGACACCGACGACATGACCGCAGAAGAAATCTTGACTCCGCGACCGACCACTTTCCAACCCACCAACGGCGACAACATCACGTCACGCGACCGTACCTCAATTCTTTCAACCGCCAGCCCCCGGACTTCACTCTCCATTACCTCAAACAGCATCGCCAGCACCCTCGACACAGCCATCAAGAACTCCTCCGCAGCAGAACCACCCTACACCCACGACTCCTGGGTCCTCCTCCCCACCTCCCCCCACCCCACCGAAATTGCCCGCCTCTCCCGCCGCGCCCTCGGCTACTTCCCCCCCGCCCGCCGGAAAAGCCTGACTTCCTCCGCCCTCTCCTCTCCCTCTCAGTCACTCGACCTCGGCCGTCGCTCCTCCACCTTCACCAACACCGACGGCGCTGGTTCCACGACCCCTCAACGCCCACGCCAGCAAAGAAGGTTAAGCAACGCAAACAACGGCTACTTCCCCTCCTACCTCGCCGGTCCCGGCGGCGTCGGCAGCATGAGCAAGAACGTGCACTTCCCCGGCCCCGCGCAGGACGGCTTGAATAAAATGTTCGCGCGGCATTTACCCGATGTTGCGCCGCCGAAGAATCAGGTGGAGTTGTATCAGCCTGACCTACCCATGTACTCGGATGAAACCCCGGGCGGGCTGGGGAGCGGGGCTGCGAGTGGCGCTGTGACGCCGTCTTTACTAGCCACCCACGGAGGTGCGGGAGGGAATCTGGGGCTGGGTGTTAATCTAGAGAATCTGGGCGGCGCGGTAGAGGGGTGGATGAGGAAGATGGGGAAGGCTATCTCTACCCTCGACACGCCTGCACACTCTTCCGCCGGTGCTGGTGCTGTGGCGGCTGGTGGCAGGGGCCGGACGGGGAGAAGTAATGGGCTCGGACCACGGATTAGTGTTGGCGCTCCCGGGAAGGGGAGGGGTGGGATAGGCGATTTGATTGAGATGACTGATGAGTTTGAGATTGGGTGGGATGAGAGTGAGGATGAGGGGGAGGAGAGGGGGCGATCGAAGGGTGATGGGTTTTTGGCGCAACCTGTGAATTCGCGGGGAGGCAGCGGAACAGGGAGTGGGAGGGAGTTACTGGGTGGCGCTGTTGCGACAGCCAGAGTGCCCAGTGGAGGACGGAAGAGCGGGAAGGAGGATTGATTGATGGATTTTGGGCAATCCTTGTTGGATGGAGACGGAGGATTCGAGCGTTCGTAGTCGCTCAATCATGATCTGCCATGTCATCGACCACACATCATGCCGTATCGGTCTCGAGAGCGATCACTCAAGAACCATTCTAGTACTCAATCCTCATCTGCACATCTTACATGCCTTGTGCACTATTGGCCCTCTTCTTGCCGCCAGCACTGCAAGCAGCCTTGCTTTCCCGGCGCGTCTCTGCTCAGTACCTCCATAACTGTGCGATGCTTCGATGACCGCTGCCTTTCAGGGCATCGACTGAGCCTTCCAGGTCGTATTTTCGTGTCCTCTTCGACCTCGTTGCTGCCGTTGGATGCCCGTGTCCCAGGTCCGCAATTCTCGACGATCTGATTTTCGAAGTCGATATCTCTTTCAGCCAACCTCAAACACATCCGTCCCCTCCTCAACAATCCTAAGCAACGGCCCAACCACATTAGCATCCCGCAACGCCTCCGCAACCCCGGCGACCCCGGTCCTTCTTAACTTCTCCTGCAGCACCTCATACCCCTCCTCCTTAGCTGTATACTGCCTCACCACTCTATTCGTAGCATGCTCCACATACACCCTCGTATCCCGCAACCGCACCACCACCCCATCCAGCCGCAGAAAGAAGCGCGAGAGGATCAGAAGGCGTTCAGGCATCACGCGGACTTTGACGGCGAGCAGCGCGATCCCGTTGTCGGCGAGTTCGTCTTCGTAGAGGTCGACGGAGTCGAAGAAGAGGATGGGGTCCGGCCTTGAGAGCAAATCCGTTCGGATGGGGGAGAGCTCCGCGGTCGTATCCTTCCACCCTTCCTCTCCTGGCTTGCCTTCGGCCGCCGCAGCAGTGGTGGTGGTCCCCCGGTAGTCGGTAGAGTAACTCCAATCAAACTTCTTAACCACCCCCTCTATCCCCTCCTGCTGCCCCTTTCTCGTTTCTTTCCATTCCTCCGCTACCGCTACCTGCAACATGCCTTCCTCCGTCTTACTGACTCTGTCCAGCGCATCGGCCGCATTGAAGTCGAGCGTCCAGCCACTTGGAACATGCGTCAACCGGACATAGTTGTCGCCAAAGATCATCTCAGGGATCGGGATCCCTATGCGAGTGTTTAAAGCTTCGATGGGCCCAGCTTTGAGGATTGGCAATTTGCGGGTGGAGATCTGCCATGTTTTGTTTGGGGTGGTGAAGGTTTGGACGCCGGAGGAGGGGTTGGAGGGGGTGGGGTAGGTGGACATTATCGGGTTCATGGAGCTGATGAGTGGTAGGTTCATGTGGGCATGTGAAGGCGAGTCCAAGACCAGTAGTAGGTGCTTGTCGATAAGTTCGTTTCTGGCGGAGTGAACGGGGTGGTGCTACTGTAGTTGGTGATATGAACACATCTCGAGTTGCTGGATGGGGAGGGGTCGGGAGGGCCGAGGGGTCGAAGTTGGAGACTTTTGATATACGAGACGTACTGGAGTCGATCTGCCTCTTCTCCGAGTTGCTCGTTCCCCACAGAAAGGCCAAGGGTTCCACCCACCGGTGCGGAAATGTGCCAAGTTGCACGTCAGCTAGCGTTGATCACTTTAAGCCAATTAGAGCGATTCACATTTCACGTTCACGTTCACGTTCCGTCGAGATGCTCGGGCAGATATGAGGCATCAAGGCAGCACCCGATTTTCGTATAATTGACAATCGGGTGTGCGGGAGACCCGAGCTAGCTTCCGCGTTTCGCAGGCCAATGAGCAGCTCGACAGCCGGTAAGGCATCAAGGCTGCACCCCCGATTTTTCCTTAATGAAGATTCGGGGGTGCGGGAGTACCCCCACTAGCGCCCGGATCTCTTAGCCAATGGGCCATCTAAGGCAGTAAGGCTGCACCCCCCATTTTGTTCTTAATGGAAAATCGGGGGTGCGGGAGTACCCCCGCTAGTGCCCGACCTGAAGCACCAATGATAGGCTTTCATGTCGACCTAGCAACCACGATGTTGACGACCGCTTTCCTCGATCTCGCAACTGCCAATCAACATCTCCGAACCCAACACTCTCGCTGCTCCACACATTCATTGCGAGCATCCAGCATGGCGGACATGCAGAACCTCGAGCAGCGCTTCGAAAGCATCAGCGTACAGGACGAGAACCTCGACATCAACGCCGCCGTCACCGCACAGCACAAGCAGAAGGTACACATTCCATCTCCATCACATTCACAGACCAGACTGACATGATCTGAAGGGCTCACTCTCACACGCCATCTCCTTAACAAATCTCTCCACGACCACAACAACAACCACAACAGCCACCTCGCAAAACCGCCTCAAACTCCCCCTCCAAAAGATCCCAACCAACGCCCAAGCCAAACCCTCCACCCTCACCAAAATCACTCTCCCCTCCCAAGCCGCCCAACAACAACGCTCCAGCGCTGAGAGTCGCATATCCGACCCCGACCCCATCGCCCATCTCCCTTCCGCGCCCACAGCAAAGCCCAAGAACTGGCATCTTGGCATGTTCGAGATCGGGAAGCCATTGGGCAAAGGAAAATTCGGCCGCGTCTACCTCGCCCGTGAGCGCGCCACGGGATTCGTCTGCGCGCTGAAAGTCCTGCACAAATCCGAACTCCAGCAGGGAAAAGTCGAGAAACAAGTCCGTCGGGAGATAGAAATCCAATCCAACCTCGCGCACCCGAACATCTTACGCTTATACGGACATTTCCACGATACGAAGCGCATCTTCCTGATCCTGGAGTTTGCGGGCAAAGGCGAGCTCTACAAACACCTCCGCAAAGCGCAACGGTTCCCTGAACCGGTGGCCGCGCAGTATGTAGCCCAAATGGCTTCAGCGCTGAAGTACCTACATAAAAAACACGTAATACACCGCGACATCAAACCCGAAAACATCCTCGTCGGCCTCCACGGCGAGATCAAAATCTCCGACTTCGGCTGGTCCGTCCACGCGCCCAACAATCGCCGCAACACCATGTGCGGTACCCTCGACTACCTCCCTCCGGAGATGATCAAGCCCGGGCGGGAAGACAATTTTTACTCCGAGAAAGTCGATCTCTGGAGCTTAGGGGTGTTGACATACGAGTTTTTGGTCGGGGAGGCGCCGTTCGAGGACAGCATGGTTATGACGCAGCGACGGATTGCGAGGTGTGAGATGACTGTGCCACCTTTTGTGAGCGCGGAGGGGAGGGATTTGATTAAGAGGCTTTTGGTGCTGGATCCGGAGAAGAGGTTGAGTTTGGAGGAAGTGGAGGTTCATCCGTGGATTTTGAGGCATTGTGCCAAGGGTGGGGAGGGGAAGAAGTGATGGTCACGGACTGATGAGGCTGTATGGATCTCGTATTGTATCTTGGGAATGGCTCTTGCATGGGCGCATGGTCTGGTGTTCTGGCAGCTATTTGGGAGTGGCACGGGACACAATGAACGAACCTTCCAAAACAATCCGTGCCGTTCACAATTTCTCACCAATAACGACGCGACTTTATAACATTACCACATTCCCACCTCGTGGCGCTCTCGCGACAGGGTCCGGACCGCAACCACTCTTCCAACCTCACCTTATTTCCGATCCCAGCCCAGGTCTTCCACCTCGGCCTCCGGCTATAAAACACCTCGTAGATCTCAGTGTGGGGACCTTCGAGCATGAAGACACCGGATATAATTCTGCTGCAGGTCCAGAATGTCGTCGACGTGGGGAGAGGATGCCATTGAAGTGCTTGTAGGTCTCTGTTCTCCTTCTTTCTTCTCTGTGCTTCCCTGTTGGCTTGTGTTCAGTCTCCTTGTGGTCAACCTGGTTCCGAATGGAAATGTTGAGGCAATAACACCTTCCTTTCCTTTGTTTGAACAAGACCCGTTGGTCTAGAAAGAGCATTGCTTTGCACACCGCTAGCGGTATAAGATCTGGATGCAATGGCGAGACCTATGGCCAGGTCGGTGGTCGACCTTACTTCCTGCTTTCGCTCTACATCAACCCTACCACGAGCTTCATCGATATGTCCCTCGGCCAGTATATGGCGAAGGAGGAAAGATACCGGGCTGCTGAACGGCCAGCAAAGAAGAGGGTATCTCGGACAAGCGCAGAGGAGGAGAGCGACGACTTCTGCAGGCACAAGTTTCGGGCATCCGGTTGTGGACCACCACTATGAGTACGTCCTCAGCGGAGAATACTGAAGATGCGTGAGAACAGAACACTGACAGCGGCTCAGCGCCATCGTAGTAGGAGCAGGCGGCGCAGGCCTGCGCGCAGCAGTCGGCCTCGCAGAATCCGGCCTCGAAACCGCCTGCATCACCAAACTCGTACCTCCCCCTGCCCCCAAAGTCCCTACTACTCTCCCTGATCCTCCCCCAGTTCCCCACCCGCTCCCACACAGTAGCAGCCCAAGGCGGCATCAACGCCGCCCTCGGCAACATGACGCCCGACGACTGGCGCTGGCACATGTACGACACAGTCAAAGGGTCCGACTGGCTCGGCGACCAGGACGCCATCCACTACATGACGCGCGAAGCACCTAAGACAGTCTACGAATTGGAAAACTACGGGATGCCTTTCTCGCGGACAGAGGATGGGAGGATTTATCAAAGGGCGTTGGGGGGGCAGAGTTTGGAATACGGAAGGGGGGGACAGGCGTATAGGTGTTGTGCGGCGGCGGATCGGACGGGGCATGCGATGTTGCATACGCTTTATGGGCAGAGTGTTAAGGTGAGTGAGCGGATGATTAATGTGGAGGGTGGTAGTGGGAGGGGAGATGTGCTGACGTGGGTGTGGTGGGCAGCATAATTGCAACTTTTTCATCGAGTACTTCTGCCTAGACCTAATGATGGTCGATGGAGAGTGCGTAGGCGTGGTATGCATGTCCATGGAAGACGGCACTTTACACCGAGTCTTCGCACGGAACACAGTACTAGCAACAGGCGGCTATGGACGAGCGTACTTCTCCTGCACATCTGCCCACACGTCAACAGGAGATGGAAATGTAAGTCTCCCTACACAGCCTCTCAAACCCGCTGACTTTACTCTAGGCCATGATCTCCCGCGCCGGCCTCCCAAACCAAGACTTCGAATTCGTGCAATTCGTAAGTTTGATGGATATCATACCCATCGCTGAGACACTATGTGGTTTCTGTCTGAGACATCTGCTAATCTACCCATTCATTTCCGCAGCATCCCTCAGGCATTTACGGCGCCGGCGTCCTCATCACCGAAGGCGCGCGCGGCGAAGGCGGATACCTCCTAAATGCCGAAGGCGAACGCTTTATGGAGCGTTACGCCCCGAGTGCCAAAGACCTCGCTTCTAGAGACGTCGTAGCGCGGAGCATGAACATCGAGATTAGGGAGGGCAGAGGGTGCGGAGAGGAGAAAGACCACATTTTCTTGCAACTAAGCCATCTGCCGAAAGAGCTGATCCACGAACGACTACCAGGGATAGCGGAAACAGCGTCCGTGTTCGCGGGCATTGATATCACGAAAGAGCCCATCCCGGTGCTACCCACAGTCCACTACTGCATGGGCGGCGTACCCACCAACTATCGCGGCCAAGTTCTCACGATCGATCAGACAACTGGTGCAGAGGCCACAGTCCCGGGCCTCTATGCAGCAGGCGAAGTCGCCTCCGTCTCAGTCCACGGCTCGAACCGCTTAGGCGCCAACAGCCTCCTCGACATCGTCGTCTTCGGACGGGCGTGCGCGCTACATATCGCTGAGAATAACGAAAAGAGCCTACCTCACACCGCGGCGCCGAAAGATATTGGATACGAGAGTTTGACAGAAATGGACTCCATCCGCCAGTCCTCCGGCTCAACGCTAGGAGCGAAGATCCGGGCAGACATGCAGAAGACGATGCAATCGGATATCGCTGTCTTCCGGACCAAATCCGCACTCGCGGACGGCGTAGCCAAACTCTCTGATATTCAGGAAACTTTCCTGAACGATTTGAGTGTGAAGGATAAATCCATGATCTGGAACTCCGACCTCATCGAGACGCTCGAGGTCCGGAATCTGCTTACCTGCGCGGCGCAAACCGCTGCTTCCGCGAACGCGAGGTTAGAGAGTCGAGGCAGCCATGCGCGGGAGGACTTTCCGGAAAGGGATGATGGGGAGTGGATGAAGCATACGCTGAGTTGGCAAGGAGGGGTAGGGGAGAATGTGGAGTTGGGGTATAGGGCGGTGGTGGGGGCGACGCTGGATGAGAGTGAGTGTGCGGCTGTGCCGCCGGTGAAGAGAAGTTATTAGATGGGAGGGGGTGGATGGGGGGTGTGTTGTGTGAGATACCCAAGGGCGTTATATTTGTCCGATAGGCAATCTAGATGGTCGCTTGACCATGGGACCACAATCTCTTGTTCCGTCCAAGTTACTCTTCCGCACCAACACTAACACCAAGCCCCATCTCCAACACCTCACCCTCTTGACACGGACTCAACACCGGACTAACCGCAATCTTCGGCCGTGACTTGAAGACACTATCATACTGCGCCTCCGGACTCATCAGCTTCTCCATGGGCGTGACGTCCCGTCTCGCACCGGACGCGTCCCGTCCGATCGTGGATCTTCGTGCTTTCTTGGGAGTCTCGAATTGGTTGATGGGATATATTGACGTGCGTGAGCGATGGTGGGTCGGTTTCTTTGACTTAGGCGCGAGGGAGATCGATTGTCTGGTCCGGTCGAGGAGGGAGGTGCGGCGGTCAAAGGCGTTGTAGTCAATGGGGTTGAGAGGGGCGGTGTGTTCGTCTTGGTCGTCATCGGAGGTGTCGGAGAGCTCTGGGATGTCGGGCTGAGGTTTGGAGGGCGTGTTGCTGGCGCTGTCAGAGTTTGTGAAAGCCATAGACTTCCGTGTCCCCTCAGCGAGCGAGAGAGTGCCGTTCGCATGCTCGATAGATTGAGTAGGCACCGCTGGCTCAACATCCGAAGATGATGTGCTGTCAGCGCTGTCGCTGTCCGGTGCGAATGCCACATTGCGAACTGCCACATCTGCCTTCAACCCAAGCCCAGAATCTCGCGGCGAAGCAGGACTTTTGAGCTTTCCATCTACATCACTAGGCTGGCTTGCCGACTCAACTGCTCCGCTCGAGCCAGCAGACTCCGCCTCTTCTTCGTCGGCTTCGGGAACTTCTTCAGGCGCAGCCAGGACCGAGTTCGCAGACAACGGACTCAAACTACTCCTCCTCGAACCCTTCAGCGGCGAGAATAGTTCCGCTTTGAGTGGTATAGGCTCCCGCTGCCCGTCCGTCTTCGGTCTATCGTACGATCTCGACCGTGAAGACACTCGTCTACCCATCGGAGAGCGAAGCGGGACCGTGGTACCGGAAGGCGATCGCATGTGGTGGCTTTGCGCTCCGGCAGACGTATCAATCGTGACGCTGAATTTGCGGACAGGAGCCAGAGGTTGTGTTTGTGCGCGTTTTGGCATGTTGAACGATTGCTGGATTGGCGATGCTGCTGGACGGGTGCGATGGGCTGTGGAGTTCTTCCTAAGTTCTTCCCGCATCGCGGTGAGGATGTCGTCGTAGCGGGTCACGCTGTCGTGGTGTGTTCGTGCCTTTTGCTGTTGTCGTGTTCGATCGTTGTTCTCTAGAACCTCGCTGAGGTTGATGTCGCGATGCTTGTTGAACGTGACTCCAGCCTTCTGTGCGAGCGACGCTGGTCTGCTCGATCGCGCAGACTGAGGCTTCGAGGCCATCAGCCGGTCGTGAAAGTGCTGCCATCTCCGTAATCGAGCAGATTGCTCTGTGGTTTTCTCATTCAAGCTTTGTAGCAGTCCAACCTCAGCACCTCCAGAGTCGTGATGTCCAGCATCTCCGTCTTCATTCCAAAGGTGGTCGAAAGACTTGACCAGTAGTCCATCGCCTTTTGGACAGGTGTCGCCGTCAATCAAAGCATCTCTCAAATCAGTGCTCCCAATCCAGTTCTTCTCCACTGTCTCCTCTACCGCTCTAAGCCTTCGCGGTTCGATCGCTCTCGAATTCTGAGCCAGCTCTTGAGCCCTCGCTTTCCTCTGCACCAACTCATCCTCCTTCCCAGCCAACAAGTCATACAATCTCCCGTACACTTGTTTCTTCTCTTGCTTCTTTTCCAATACCTTACCCAAAGCTGCCCGATGCGCAATAGCCAACGGCAGCATACTCCCCCTCTGACTCCTACTCACACTCTGCGCAGCCCCAACCTTCTCAGCAACCCCGTGACCACCCACCTGCCTAGTCTTCGACCTCCTCTTCTTCTCCGCCATCCGCTTCCTCAACACCACAGCCGAGAACCCGAGACAAACCTCCCAAAACTTATCCCCCTGGCAGTCGTCCAACATAGTCTTCCTCAACACCGTGTCCTTCGCCAGCACACCGCTCTTCTTCAATTCATTAAGACATCTGAACAAACCCGCTCGTAGGTTCACGCTCTGCAGCGGTTCCAGGGGTGGGAAGAACGGCTGCAGCTTCTCCGCTGTGGTGGCTGGATCATACAGCCGGAACAGCTGATACAACGCATATTCAGTAGATTTTATTCTCGTCCGGGCGTCTTGGTTCGAGAAAGATGAGACGGTGATGTTTGGCCAGTCTTGGTAGAGGTCTAGATCCAAGAGTCGCAGGTTGATGACGAAGAGTGAAACTGTACTGCTTCCAGCTGGGCGGAGGCTGTTCTTGATCGAGGAGGCATGGCGTCTATGCTGTTGTGAGGGTGCATGTGAGGTTCCTGAACTCGCTGCAGATATTGGTCTCTCCATGGTATGCTTGACTTGTCCCTTTCAAGCGTGCAGGAGAACAGATCCAAGAGTACTTTGTTGCGTCCAGATCCAATATGAGCCGCTGTGACACGGTCGGCATCTTTGTCCTGTTCCACGCAGCCAGAATGTGAATTTGGTTAGTGGTATGCAGCTTGCTGCAGGAGTATCAACACTGCGTCGGAGATGGAGATCTGCGACAGGGATGTGGTCTTCGGTAGAACTATCTGCCGGCGGGATCAGTCCTGGACTGAACTCAATCTTTGTTTGTCTGTCGATGGTTGCTGCTGACTGTCAATTTCTCACGATACATACAGTCGGTACAACACGACATAAGCACGACGGAGATTATCACACAACAACACGACACAATGGCACCCAGCTTAATAGAAGAAGCAGTCCAGTCGAACCGGCCACCCAGTATGTACACCTTCAACAGCTCGCAAGACCTTCGCTCACCCAGCTCAGCCAGTTCAAGCGGCGTCCTCACACCTTCACAAGCAGACGGCGAATGGACACCCAACACCGGTACGTTCAACATGTAAAGGCTAGAGTGAGCCATCCATTGTACTATAATTCTCTCCTCCCTGCCCTTCGCTAACAACATGCAGTTCTCTCCACCTTGTCCGAGCAGCCCCAGATCCACTCAACATCACCACTCCCCTTCTTCCACCTCCTCGAGCGCCTCAAGACAACCAAACGCGAAGGCTGGCGTCGCTTCGGCATCAACCACGGCGAATCCATCTCCGACCACATGTACCGCATGTCCATCATCACCCTCCTCTGCCCGCCCTCCATCTCCAGCAAACTCGATATCCCCCGCTGCACAAAAATGGCGCTGATCCACGATATGGCTGAGAGCTTGGTCGGGGATATCACGCCAGTGGACGGAGTCACGAAGGCGGAGAAGAGTAGACGGGAGAGCGAGACGATGGAGTATCTATGTCAAGGCCTGCTTGGGAATGTGGATGGAGGAAGCCAAGGGGAGGAGATAAGACGGGTGTGGAGGGAGTATGAGGATGGGGAGACCGAGGAGAGTAAATTCGTGCATGGTACGTACCCACCCCCTCGCAAATATCCTTATGGTTCTCGCTAATGTTGAATCGCAGACGTCGACAAAATCGAGCTCCTCCTCCAAATGCTCGAATACGAACGCTCCCACCAAGGCCGCATCGAGCTCGGCGAGTTCAGCCACGTCGCGAAGCGCATCGTGCTCCCAGAAGTGCAGGCGTGGGCGACGGAGCTGCTGAGCGAGCGCGAGAAGTTCTGGGCTGGGCATGGGAAGCAGTCGCCTGGTGTGCTGGACGTGAGTGAGGATCGGAGACGGCAGCAGGATGCGTATTATGCGGGCGCTCAGGGACATGCGAATGGGACGGCTGGGGCGAATGGATCTGGTGGTAGCTGATCGGGAGAGAGAGCTTCCGGAGGCGAGTTGGGGTTGGGAAGCTTCGGAGTCGAATTAGTAGTCCGGATCTTCAGGAGGCTGTAGAGGATTTTGGCGTTGTGCGGTGTGCAATCCACGATCATCCGTGCTACGGCTCAGACGATGATCGGGCATGTGCAGGTAGCCACGAGCTGAGGAGGAGCAGGGTAGCTTGTTCATACCATAGATATCCTTGTCGAACACACGACACATACCATCACCACGCCCATCCCGATCGCTCTGACCAACAGAACGAGAAGCCTGCGGTCGATCTCTCCCATCTTCCGGTGCATTGCCCAAAGCTGGCAACATGTACGGCGAGAGCGATGACGGTGCATGTGGAGCAGATGAATGTTTGGGCACGCGAAGCCACGCATCACCTACCGTCATCACAGCCCGCCCCTTCAGCTCTCAGAGTCTCCCGCCTTGCGATATGTGTGCCACCGACCCGGTATTCGGTACGGAGGAGGCGATCCTCGTGCATTTGAAGCAGGCAGCCACGCCTAGGAAGTCGAGTCGAGCGTTTCCATCCCGTTTTGAGGTGATGAAGCCGCGCGTTACGTACCGCCCTCACTGCCCATCCTTCCAGGTCTGGTCAGGTGACGAGGAGGCTGCGGTAGGTGTTTGCTGGTTTGCGGTGTGTGGATCAACAAGCTGGCGGCTTGCAGTGCATGTGGTGACGAGCTGGTACCCTGTACGGAGGAAGCGAAGATCGTGCGTGAGCTGGCAGGCAGGCCGAGGGCGTCGGGTTCGACATGTCCATACCTTTCGATCCCTGCGCTTTGAGCGTTCGGGCCCATACATCACGTACCGCCCTCGCGGCCCATCGTTGTAGCTCTGACGAAGTGACGAGCAGGCTGCGGTGGATCTCTGCCGTCTTGCGGCGTGGGTGTTGACGGCTGGATGATTGCTCTCTTGCGGCTTGTGTACCCCTGAACTGATGTCCTGCACGATAGGTGACCATTGTGCATGGGCAGGCAGCCACGTCGAGGAACTTGAGTCCGGCATGTCCACATCATGGACATGGTTCGAGACCCGAGAGCTACGCATCACGTACCGCCATCGCGGCCCATTCATTTCGCTCTGGCCAACATGATCAGGTGGCTGCGATGGAACGCTGCCGTCTTACGGTGTGTGTGCCATTAAGATCGCATTCGGCACGGTGGTAGCGATGATTGTGCTTGAGCAAACAGCCACGCCGAGGGTGTTGAGTTCGGGTGCCCATACCATTCGATCTTTGAGCTTTAGGCGTCGGGAGCTATGCATTGCATACCGTCGTTCCATGTACAGCTGGCCATGCCGATGCAAGAATCAAGTTGAACAGTTCGGCGTGTTAATACCACAGATAGCGTCAGCCATGTCGAAGCCATGCATCACATACCGCCATCTCGTGTACAGACAGCCACGCCGAGGCAGGTTGAGCAGCCCGGCGTGTCCATACCATTGAGAGGCTTCGGCCATGTCGAAGCCATGCATCGCATACCATCGTGCCGTGTCTGTGAGCCACGCCGAGGATGTTGAGTCCGGCGTGTCCATACCATAGACATGTTTGGGGACATGAAAGCCACGCATCACATACCGTGGTCCCATGCAGAAAGCCACGCCGAGGACATTGAGTCCTGCGCGTCCATGCCGTAGATGTGTTTGAGAACACGAAAGCCACGCACCGCATACCTACCGTCATCGCAGGCAACCACTTTTCCTCGAAGCCGCAGTATGAGCAAGGGGCAGATGTGAAGAGGTATCAACCAGACTCACCGTCCATCCATCCCTTGAAATCGGCGATTCTGTATCCAGTACGATTGGCGCCGACAATACCGCCGTGAGCAGCTTGTCGGGACCTTGGCGACGCTAGAACCGTCCCTGCACATTCGTCTATACCTTAGTCCAACCACATGCGCAATGAGCATTGACGATGCGCTAAATGTCATCAACGGGCACAGGAGGATTCGTCTGAAACTACTCGGCGCTGTTCGCGGTATACTTGGCGCGACGGCGATCTGTGCGGGCCTTGCTAGTTGGTTGTCAGGCTCGTCAGGACGTTTGGCGGTCAGTTTGTTCGAGGCGCAGCGATGTCTAATGTAAGTTGCTGGGTTGAAGGAATATAGTGATTGTTGTCGCTCTTGCGCTGATAGGAGCAACGAGCGCGTTTGCATATCAGAATGGTGATGAGCGGTTGTTGCAGCCTCCTTCTCGGATCCCGAGTCCGCCGATGCGGTACGTGGGCGTTGGCAACCAGGTGCCAATGCAGGAACGGCCCAGCGCCGCGCGAACAACGGTAGAGACCAGTAGCCTCAGATCGTTCTGTTTAGAGCAGTTCGTGCCGTGGGTGCCGTGCAAGCCGCGTTGCTGCAGGACTAGGTTAGTGTTGTGGCGAGGATGTGCGCCATCGTACTGTAGTTGACGCCTATACCACAACGGTTTTGCTTTCTTTCAACGACTTCGGGGTCGCCATTGTGTTGACAAACCTCGGTATTGTCATTGTGGACGTCTGAGGTGTGCAACGAGTTCGGAGTTTTTCTTTGGTGTCGAGCCTCTGACGACACAATCCCGACCCACGTGCATCGATCAATCCAAATGTAGGGCTGAAGATCATCCTTAGGCCACGATGAAGTGCTTGTTTCGCCTACCTCCTGCTCTAGTGGAGGGGCTTGCGTCAATACGCAGTAGACTCGTAAGGCCCCTGTAAACGGACGTGCTTCGACGCAGTAGTTGTCCTGGCATTTGGGTTCCATGTCCCTGCTGATGTGCGAGATGCGTGTCTTGGCGGTCGAATATGACAAGTGAGCACGTGTGCAAGTTGAAGTGCTTCTCTTGAGGGAGTCCTCTAGTCTGGCGAGTGCTTCAAAGATCCCAGAAGAAGTTCATGGCTCTTGAAAGACCAACGAGTGTTTGGTAAGCGTTATTGTGCTATAGATGGGCACCGAGGGAATCCGAACCGCGGTTGCGAAGCGAGTGTTGCATCTGCAACGATGTCTGCTGTGACGAGCCGTCCCCGATCATCCAAAGACAGTCCATTTCGACCCTTGACGTCGTGGCTCCCAGGTTCATGGTTTCATGAAATTTCTTCTAGAAGGGACCTGCATTGTAGGTAAGGCTGGCGATACTGACCACTAAGAGGCGTATGTAGTCTCGCCGGATCTCGCCTGTGCCGGGGACGGGTGTAAGCAAACCGCGCTAAGCGCCGAGGCAGTGATTGCACGATGGCGTCTGCATTCGGGATTACTCTCTTCGAATGGGTCCTGGGCACGAATACTGCCCATCCACGGTGCTTCGCAGCAGCCTCGAGCTGCAGAGCGGCGTCAACACCTTCCCTTCGGGCGGGAGGATCGTTTCCCCGCCCCCGACGCTGCATGAAATGCATGGGTCCTACTGTCAGGGCGCTGGGACGTGCTCATGGTCATCTGGCCGACAGGGTCTGTTCCCAAGAATGAGACCAAGTTGTGGCGAATGCTCGCGTGAGGGTCTCGTCGCTCGCTGCTTCTTAAGGATGCGATCTCTCGCCGTCACACGACAGATGTCGAGAGTGTTTCCTTCGCGGCAAACCAACACGACAACCACAGTGCTCCATTTCCGATTCGTTCCCCCCGCTGTCCATCAGGTGCCAGTCATCTGGTTCTGCTTCCTTGCTAGCGCCTCGTGCGCATCGCCCCGCGAGCGACAGCTCCACCACCGCCTCACACCCTCCCGCATCTTCTCCACGTTTAGTCCTAGCGTTTCCTGGATGCACATGCAGCAGGTCGTGTGCTGATCTCGAACCACCTGTCGGCCTGCCTCGTCTTCGCTTTTCTCCTCCAGCGTAACTTCGACCTCGACTCCACCCCGTAGCTCCTGCTCCTGGCCATCCCCCCTCGAGCTCCCGGGCATCCACCAGGCGGCATTCGAGCAATGCTGACCAACCACCGTCGTCGCGCGTCCAACACATACCAGAACACCTCGCCGAGTCCGCACTGGAAGAGTCTGTCACGGCGCGGGGTAGCAGCAGTCACGAAGCGCAATGAGCCTTGAGGTCAAAGCACCGGACGCTCTCGCCTCTACCGAACCGCACGATGAGACGGTCGAGCACAACGCTGGAGATATTGATGCCGATGCCGATGCCGATGCCGATGCAGAGCATGAGGTCGACGATCCTTCAGACTCGAAGCCGAAGAAGAAGAGGCGAATTATCAAGACACCGGACAAGAAGTTCAACTGTCCCAACCCGGAATGTGGGAAGTCATACTCTCGTGCGGAGCATCTGTACAGACACCAGCTAAACCGTACGTCATGACATCGAGTTATAGCTAATGAACATTACCACGTGCTGACTACTTGACAGACACACCCAAGCAAATATACCGCTGCGACTTCCCAGGCTGCGACCGCAACTTCGTACGGGCGGACCTCTGCGCTCGCCACAGGGAACGCCATACGGCTAAAGGATCCCATCTACAGCGGAAAGATGCTTTCCTCAACAATGTAAGAGCGACTGATGGGTCTGGCACGACGTCTCCTCCGGGTACTATGGCCATGCACGCACCATCGACAGAGCCTCCAAACGACTTTAAACCGCCTCCAACTTCGAATGGCTACGCGTACATGTCTGAGCCGCCGCCATATGCTGCACCAAACAGCACGATGACGGAGCTCAGACCGCTGACGACTTCGAACCTGGACCCTAACCTGAGCTCGTACAGTGCGTACTCTGGCACGACGAATGCCTCTCAACAACCCGCCATGCCGTACTCGGCTCCAGCCAACGGGCAGCGCTTCAGCTACGATCCTGCTTTCGCGGCCTCGCATGCCCCACAGGTCGATGGCTGTCACTCTTATCAGAACAATACGGCACACCAAATGCAACCACCACCTATGTCTACCATTCCGTCCGCAGGCTCAATGTATGGTCCACCACCCTTCCCATCGCCCTCGTCCACAGCAAACACCTTCAGATCACCCAGTAGCTACTCGACGCTACCTTCGCTACCACCCTTTGGATTACCTCCCGGATATGGACCGTCACCCATCATAAGATCCAACAGCATCATCTCACCGCCTACGGTGAGCTCTATGGAACAGCACCCGTATTCGAACAGCAGCAACAACAGTATGATGGACTTCAGTACATTCGACCCGATCGCAAGTGGATTCTCGATGCCAGTGTTCGGCGATGAACCATTCCTTAGTCGCTCGCCTCCACCCAATGTAGACGAGAATTTCCTAAACATGCTACTGAGTGCCAATGGAATGGAGATGAACGATCCGTCTCCGCCAGGACTGGAGCCCTTACCAAGCACATCTCCACCTCCCACCGCCAAAGTACCACTGCCGAAGCTCGAGCCAGATGGAACGACGAGCGAACAGGCGTCCGTGCCGTTGGTGTCTGGCATGGACATCACTATGCGCGAAAGTCAAATCAGCGAAAAGAAGCAAGTCAGGCTCTTCCGCCTCGTCCAGAATTTCATTGAGATTGAACATAACAGCGGACGCAAATCAAAGGCAGATATTCTAGCCGGCAATCCCGAGGACCATGGTCACGTGATGAGTCTGCAGTTGCTCATTACGTACATTACCAGTTACTGGATTCACATCCACCAGCAGATGCCTATACTACATCGGCCTACTTTCAACCCCGAAACATGTCCAGATCTCATGCTCTTAGCTATGATGTGTCTGGGCGCTACGTGCTTGGAGCATGTGCACCCCATGGAGCTCTCGAAGACTTCTGCGGAGATGGCTTTCTTTGCAGCCCACCACATCCGCTGGGAGATTTTCAAGGATTCCGAGTTCAGACCAACTGCGAAACTGTGGACGTTCCAGACAATGCTACTGCTCGAGCTCTTCGAGAAGATGTACAGCACGAGAACACTACACGAGAGAGCTCATATACATCATGCTACGACACTAACAGTGATGAGAAGAGGGTCATCACTCATCGGGCGTAGTGCAAACGATTCGCCTAGGGACGAGGAGGATCCTACACGAACACCGCCAGGACCGGAAGGCTCCATCAACACAGCCGGACAGAACACAAATGATGCGTACTGGAACAGATGGATCACGGCCGAGGCAACGCGAAGGTCTGCTTTTGCTGCTTTCATCATCGATTCTACGCATGCGACGCTTTTTGGACATTCGGCGGTCATGTCGCCACACGAGCTACGTCTTCCACTGCCTTGCGACGAGGCGCTTTGGTCTGCAACCAGCAGCGCTGAAGTACAGCGGGTGGAGGCTAGTTTGGCAGCCAACGGCTTCAAGCCTACTTCCTTTCTTGATGGACTGAGGCGAACGCTTAACGGGCAGAAAGTCCGTACAAACATCTTCGGCAGAGTGATTCTGATGGCAGGCCTACTAAATGTCAGCTGGCACATGAACCAGCGAGATCTGCAAGTGTCGTCTCTTGGTGCTACATCAACCCTCGGCAGCCAGATAAAGTGGCGCTCACCGTTGACGCGAGCATTCGACTTCTGGAGACGAGATTTCGACGAAAGCCTCGCAAAGAACGATGCCTGGCTATCTGTCTGCAATCCAAAGACTGGCGATCGAGCAGGGGCAGTGGCCAGAGATAACGTCTTTGAATCACGCACTTGCCTGCACAGCCTCGCCCACATGGCCATGCACGTCGACATCGTGGACTGTCAAGTCTTCGCCGGTGCTGACCGTGCTCTAGGCCGCATGGTCACGGATAGCGACCGAGCTGCAGTCCAACGACGGATGCGCGAGCAATGGGCGCCAAGCGCAAGAGCACGAGACGCCACATTCTACGCCCTCCGCTTCCTCTGCGAAGTGCTGATCCCAGAAGAAGAGCTGGCCGCCAACAAGCGCTCGCATCCGCACCAACCGCCTACCTTCAGCTACAGCGCTCGCGACGACTATCTACTCAACAGGCCCTGGATTCTCTTCTTCGCCGCGCTCATCGTGTGGTCGTACGGCTACGCGCTCGACGGACCCATTCGACCCTCGAACTACACGCTCACGACCCGCGAGATACAGATCCTCGATATGCAGCGGTACCTGATTCGCATGGGCGGTGTTGCGAGTCCGGACGATCTGGCGGATGTCAAGGACCGGAACTCATGTCTGGGCTTGATGCTGTTGCTGCAGCAGAGATTTCAGGAGCCGAGATGGGAGCTGCTACACGACGCGAGCGAGACGCTGGGGTCTTGTATCGAGTTACTTGTACCGGGGCATAGCAATTTGGCGACGAAGTGAGTAACACAGCATCAGGCTTGTCAAAAATGCATTGGGAGCGTGGAGTGGGCAGCGGCTGTAAGCTGGGTGATGGTTGGAAGAATCTGCTGATACCCATTTTGTTGTGGTCTTTTGTAGATATGTACGTTCACGATGAGGAAATGAAAAGCATATGTAACAGTGACATCGAAAGTTTTCACTCTGGTCATGCTTCAGCTGAGTAGTGGTGTTCTGCGGGACTTGCTATCAGGTTCCCGAGCAGAAGAGTTACGTGTACGGCACGAGCAGTATGCCAGTCTTCGACAGCCTTCACGTGCCGCTGCAATGATCAATGGCCTAGAATGATCAATGGCCTAGAATGATCAATGGCCTAGAATGATCAATGGCCTAGAATGATCAATGGCCTAGAATACGGCGTGCCACTGTCACTGCCCCTGCTGCTCGATCGCCTGAGACTCAGCGCCCTTGGAGTCTGCCAGATAAAAACTCATCTGTCTAACGATCATTCGAGACATTCTTGCTTCCCGACTCCAGAATTCGACTGGGCATTAGTGTCCGCAGAATTGCTACTCACTGGCAAAGACACGTTGTTCCGATGTCACTGTTCTTCCACTTGGACCGGCTACAATGCCAACGCCTTGGGGTCCTGCTTCACCGAGCTCGCCTGCCTACTGAGGATGCCTTGCGTCGTTTGTCCTCCGCTGGCAGTGTCTCACCTCCGCCATCGAGCTGTTATCATTACGTTGCAGTTCATCAACGCTTTAGACTGAAACGAGCGGCCAAGTCTGTCAATGGCTGCGCTTCGTGATGTCTCAAAGTAATCTGCGCAAAGCAATCCAAACACCCCGAACTTGCCGTGGGTTTGAGCATCCCTGTGTATATCATTAAACGAGCGGTATGATCCGTTCCGGCTCACAACGTCCCGTCGAATCTCGATATTGTTCAACGGTTGGAGATCTGGGGATCATGCAGTTGGTTTTCTTCGAGTCTTCCTGATACAGGTCGTGGTGTCTATTACGATGACGATGAAGGATGAAAGGCCAAGCAAGTGTCAGCGGTGGCAGTGGTCCTCATGATGACCGTCCTACTCCCACGTTGTGTGCGGAAGCGTGCAGCACGTGTGGAGGCTTTAATGCCTCCATGGGCCCCTGTCGTACCCTGGGTCGTCTAGGGCTCCTGCCGGCGGCTGTTGCGCAGATTTTGCATCAAGATTGTGCGAGATTACTTCCGCGACCTTTGAACCACTGGAGTCACAATCGCAATCTGCGTAAACAGAACAGCAAGCAAACGCAAATGTCTTTGGTCTGTTCCTGCAAACAACCGTCATCTCGAACATGTGGTCAAAGTTCACGCGGCCGTGGAGACGACCGCGACTCGTTGTCGCAGGACCCTTCCTAGCCCGACCCCTCGACCCGAGCACTCCTGCGGTCTACTCCCTTGGACCTGGTCAAGCAGTACAGTAGCGTCAGGTACCAGATCCATCGACGTGGGAGAAGCAGAAAAAGCGGTCTTTGACCTCGTCCCTCCTCCGACCGCCCAGCGACGGAGATGTGATAATCTAGAGTCCAGATCTGTCTCGGACATGGAGCAATATTCCGGGCAACAAGCCTCGCCCTCTCGAGACTCTGTTTGCTGTTTCATGTTTCTGAATAAGTGGTCTCACCCCACTGGACGCCACCACGAAGTAGGCTTGACGGGCTCGAGCGCACCGCCGCCGGCTCTCTGGCCGGTCGATCTTCCTCCCACCATCACCTTTCATGGTTAGAGCCGCGGCACTGGGAAGGAGGTGCCGCACGGCAACATCACCCCAATGGTTTGCTTCAGGGGATTTGCCGGTCGCAGACTGGTCTCTCCATCTCAAACCGTTACTATTCTGCTTCGGTAGGTGGAGAGCAAGTGGATTGTTGTTGGCTTTGAGTCTACTCATCCTTCCGTATCGGACCAAGCATTGTTAAGTGCCGAACGCATGAGTAGTATAGTAGGCTAGGAGTAGGTCAACACTGCCGACCGTTGAAGTCGCGAGTCGTCGCTCGTTGATCTCTATTTGTCTTTTCATATCATCTCTACACCGAGGCTCGACTTCGTCCTGTGCGGTTCCTTGCCTTCCGGTCAACATTTCAGCGTGCATTCTCTGCAGGACATTTCATAGCACACATCGTACCTTCTCGGACCCAGTCGCCAAACCGAGCGAGCCATTACTGGTCTTGAAAGCATAGCGAAAACGCATAATTCAACCTCTCCCCACAAATACACAACACTCCCAAATGGCATTATCACGACCGACCACCTCGGGCGGGAGACCCGGATACCTGGACAATCTCTACAGCAGCCGCCAACCACATCACAAAAACCCTAGCCTCAGTTCCACCGCCAGTACCACGTCATTCAACTCAGCTTCCTCGCCCTCCGAACCTCGCGCCGTCCAATTGATCCCACGGCCTCTCTCACCAGCTGTCGAAGAAGAGCAGACCGACGATCACGCCTCTGTCCGATCGTTACGCCTCACCCTCAGTCCGCGAAACAAGCTGCGCAGCATGCTCAACCGGCGGACATATCCACAAGTCAAAGAAACCACAGTGGAGTACCAGTCAGATGGAAGCACGACGGAGCACAACCACCATCGACCAGCATCCCGACGACCATCTCTGCCAAGGCTACAGACAGCTTTCTCCGCTCCTCCGCAGAAGACACATCGGCGGCAGTCGAAGCCGCTGCCTGCGCCTCCCCAACCGCAATCAGAGGAGCTGTCGTGTAAGCGGTGGTAAGTGCATTGTCGCCATAATGGACAGATCATGTTGCTGACTGTGCTGTAGCTACTACTTTCACGCTCGGAATTGCAACGGTTATGTGCTTGGAGGTTCACATGGTGATGCGTGCGAAGGTTGTGCTGTACGTATTCGTGCTCAAAATTCCCGAGATTTTGTCGATCGTGCTAATTCCTGACAGCAATCCGGCTTCTTTGGAGCGCCATGATCGTTTGACTTGAAGCTTTTGCTCTGCGTTCAAGCATGGTTGGTGCTGGTTTTGCGCCATTTTACGACTTTATGTTTGAGTACTGTACGCAGATCGGCGAGCACCGGTCGGGAGTGGCCATAACCCACGGCATCTGTGGTCTGCTTTGTGGTCTTGATGATACTTCTTGGGATGTCGAGGATCCAGCTGTGGCGACGGCCGTGCTTGTTGATGACTTGATTGCGGTGCTTGTGAGCCTATCGCTGTTATGCGGAGAAAGCACGATGTATCATAGGAGCTTGCCCTCATGGACGATATGTTGACCTCATGAAACCTTCAAGCTTCACCTCACACGCCCCCTCAACCCGCCATGTCCTCGAAGAACCTTTTCAAACCACCGACTTTATCTTTGCTCGCCTGGCCCAACCATCCCGTCTCATCTTTCTCCCCATGAGTCAACTTCAGCTTACGTGAGAAGCGCCATACAAGCACACCAACCCCTCCCTCTTTCTTCCTCGTACGGATCTCCCGCGCTTTACGCTCGAGCCAGACCCGTAAACCCTCTTTGATCTGCTCCCGCTCGACCTTTCTCTTCCGTTCTACCAGTGCACCCGCTACGCCTCGACCCCATACGATCTCGCCAGACCGCCGGTCATATCCACAGCACTCGCGCGGAATAATGCCAACCGCGATGAGTGTCTTCAGATGAGGTCTTCGTATAAGATACCTCGACAGCTTAATGCAAAGCATTGAATAATGTAGTTGGCGCGCCGCTACGTGCGTCCTTGTGAGGTATATCGCCGCCAAGGGCGGTTGAAGCCTGTGGAGCTGGGGCCGCCGCGGGAGGAGATATTGTACATTGTTGTATGCGCATTTCAGACGTAGACGGTGTAGTAGGGGGTCGAAGGATAGATGACGGAGATGATGAGATGTCTACTACCTATCAGTGCCAGTGCAATGACAACTACATGTAGTATGAGATATGGCTGCCTACACGGGATGTAGTGAGAAGGTCGGGCCAGTCGAGGTATAGCAGAATGTGTAGTAATAGCTCGTCTGGTAAATCGTAGAACGAAGAACCCGTTGTAGCTTTCGTGACATGTGTGTCCATCGTGAAGCTGGCGGTTGCTGAGGTTGCACTTGGTGTGATATGAGTGCGATATGGAAATCACAAGCGCCCAAAAGACGCTTGGGCCACATTCTCGAACTTCAGACGGTCCAAAGGAGGCGTTTCATCAACACTCATCTTCTCATGGAGGTACTCTGCACCTTACTGGACCAAACAGATTGTGCTTTCAACACGTGGAACAGGCCAGCACCCGGGACTTGGTGCTCGTTCTATTGCACGGTCAGAAATGGAGATTGACGATGCTGGACGAGACCGTGACCTGCATACAGCTCGCGGAATACGGTCAAAACTTCCTGGATCTTTGAGCTTGAACTTAAAGTAAATGGAAATCACCGATGTCTTGATGGTTAAGATGTCTAGCTGTCACGGAAAGACCAACAGTCCATTTGGAAGGTGCCATACGGTGCAATGATCTCGAACTCTTGATGCGCTCCCGATGATGTCGCACAACCTGTGCATTGGGTACTACGGACCCTGCCCTTGCTGGTAACACCAGTAAGGTATTCTCAGCCACGGTGAGTACCTCTTTCTGTGCCACTGGTCTCTGGGAACTATTGCTGCGAAGGCGAAGCAGGATGGCTGCACCGTATTATTCAACGACGGCCGATTCCGCAGCTCATGAACAGCCAGCGAAGAGCGCGTCGGCACACGCACCCAGGTGCTCGAGCTTCGAGCTCCTGCAGCGTCTCTGGCCGTTCTTGAGCACTCTCATTGGTGGCATGCACGTACTGCCAGCACATCCAATCGCGGGAGACAGCTCTAGGAGCAGCCAATGGACCCACTCACCCCCATAAAATCACCTGGTTTCCTGCCGGTGCGCGGAGTCCTCTGCGACTGCCACTACAGCGTCCTCACGTTCCACAAGGCGGCGTGACTGCTCGTTCACATGACTACAGGTTTGTGCTGCTACACGTTGGCGCTTCGCAGTCACATGACGTGCCGAGAGCGTTAATCCAACGTCGTCGCACTCCACGCAGAGTTTTCTACTGCGTTATCTCCCAGAAGAACCTGTTCTTGACCATCCAATAACAAAATTCGATAATCTGAGCTCTATGAGAGGTGCGAGAACAAGTCGCAGCCTGGTCTTGTGTGCGTAATGGGGAGCTAGCAGTATTCGCGGTGCTGCGGGTGCTGTGGCTGCGAAAATCGACGTCAGGGCTCGTTCCCAACCACCTCCTGCACGCCCGGAGCACACACAATATCGCGACCAGCTCTGACTGGCGGCCAGGCTGTGTGATCACCCATCGCCCAAGCAGGAAGGCAACCTCGGATGCTTGTTCGGTCAGGAGTCTGCTTTGATTCGCTCGTCTTGGTGCAGAGAGGAAATGCCGGCACACGTGCGGAAGAGCGAAGTCCAACTGTCAATGCGAGCCATATGTACATCTGAAGAGGCATACTATGCCCTTCTAGACCTGGCAAAGACGAATTACAGATGAGCAATGGAAGACCGGTGAAGGTACGAGTGATGGAGTACTGAGTGCTAGCCAATGTAAGCGGTGGCAGATATCCACACTCTGCTCAGATACCCATGCTAACACTGAGTTCCCGAAGCCCGCACATGAACCTTCCTTGACCCACCATAGCGAGACTGCCACGTCACAGAGCGGAGTAACTCTGGTCGAACCTAATAAGAAGAACAATGCTCGGCCCTGGGCTCCTTGGAGGCAAGCACGGAGCCGGCCCTCCAGATTAACTCCAACCGGATGGCAAAGGGGACGCAGCATGCTTGCTAGGTGGAACAACTAGTATGCCTATTCGCCGTCGGCTCGTCCCTATGCAGGATGACAGCGGTACTAGATCAGCTGAGCGAGCATGAACTGCCACTTGATGCAAGCAGCATGCAGGGCGAGGGCATGCTCAACGCGATCTACTACGCTCTTGACGGCATTGCGGGCAGCATTCACTGGAACGACCTTCCCATTGCAGGGACCTGCGATAAGATGACTGGCTGGCGAAGGCTAGAACGCCTCTACGAAGCAGGCATTACGTTCAGCCAAGGTGTGGTCCGGGAAGTACGGCAGCCGTTCACACAGTGCTCGTGCTTGGTACCAGTTGCCGGGGTCCTAGGATCGAGCCTATGGTGCCCATCCATCGGTGAACGGGTACGAGCTCGGCCAGGTGCTTCACGGGTTGGATGTTCGCGATCACAGATCTCTGCCAAGCGTGTGTCCCAGGATAGGGAAGCATGCTCTATACCTGAGGCAGGAATATTCTTCTCCGGGCTCGCTGGCAACCAGTCGACGGATACAGCCGGCGTACTCCATATGCATGAGCCATCTGGTCAGGGGAAGTCAGTGTCTCAATGGACAGTCGCTGCTGGCCTGTCACGCTGTGCTAGAGTGTACTGAGGGCCGTGCGAGGTCGTTTGAGAGCACGTGATATTCAAAACATTCACTCACCCTTCACGCTATCTTGCCATCGAGGCCTAGGAAAAGTCTCTTGAGCTACTATCCTAGTCGAAGTGGAGACACGGGAAGAGACCAACATGATCGGTCAACGACTATCAAGAAACGAGAGGTCGAGACGCAGCCACGACGACGTTGATCACGTCGGAGGATGAGACTGATGCGTAGGTCGACCCCCGACGGCGACGCTAGGAAGCATCGCAGCTGCCGTCTGAGGTAGCCTAGCTCCTCATGGCGGTCACCCGTGGGCTCTGCACGATGTCGTTGGCTCGATCCAAGCGAGGTATGGATACGTAGAGGCCGTTGGGGACGTCTGGACCAAGAGCAATCTAATGATGGAGGTGTGAATCGAAGATGAGCCAGAGCTCGATTGTCAGAGCCAAAAGGCATAAATACCGCCTCGATTACACCTCCTGATGCATATCTCAACCATCAGCTTCATCTTCCAGCCTCGTCAAATCCAAGCGACACGCTCTCGAGACTCCTCCTTTTGTCAGTATCCCCCTTCCCGTCATCATCCTTCGGCCAATATGTCTCACCACCACGATGCAACCTCGACGTGGTGCATCGCAGTGCACTCAACAATGCTCAATGCCTATCGACGCTGGCTCGAGACCACGATAAAGCTGACAACCATAACACAGGTATTGAACTGTCCAACCAGCACCCATCCGCCAATCAATCTCAATACCCAGGTAAACCTTCTCTGAAACAACACCTCAAGATCACCGCACTGACTCTCGCGAGCACAGACACCATGTGCTTCTACGAACAATACCGCTTTGAGTGCGGCGACTGGAAATGGGGCAACTTCAAACGCCACTGCCAGGCCGAGTACCGCATGGGCGAGACCTGCGGCATGAAGCTTGTCTACTTGACCGTTCCCTTGGACCAAAAGTGCCAATTGTGTCAATCGATCGACAAAAAGTCTCGTCGCTACGAGAAGACCAAGGCCGACTACTCACGCTGGTATCAGGACCCGACACGCCAGGCATCGGCGGCTAAGGCGCTGGAGGACCTGAATGCGCTTGCGCAGGAGATCAAGACTATTCAGGCCGACAGGCAGAACAGGATGCAGAGTGTTGGGAACATTCGCCGTGCTGCACCACAGCAGAGGTATGCTGCACAGGCCTGACTGCCGGGTCTAGTGATGAAGGAACTTGAGGTCAAACAGTCAGAAGTCGGAGAGTCGGAAATTGATGATGGAAGCGGTTGTTTCTGCTCGGGAAGATTGAGAAGTGTACTTACGGCCTTTTTCGGTTGGATGTCCGGTTTGCTCAAGTAGCTCTGTCGTGAATTGATGATGTTGTACTCTCTTGCAAACATTGTTCAACGCTTCATCGATTGCATGAACTCTGTCGTCGACTGTTTGACGTTGATCAGTCCAACCAATCCCAGCGTCAAGCGCCGAACGATACGCCACGATCGTCTGCACTTCAGCACCCGCTGAAGAAGCTGGATATACCCAAGCGCCACGGCAATATGATGATAGCGTATAAAGTAGGATACTTTGAAAAAGCAGCTTGGTCGAGGTTGATGGGCCTCCATGCTCTGTATATTTACCTTCCGACAGCTGAACTTTTCTACTTGTAACGTCCACCGAGATTCGACCGTCTTGCGGACGTTGAGGTGCGGATCGCTCGATCGTCGGACTATCGAAGAGCTTGGAGCAAGACACGCACAGAGAACAATGGTCATTGACTATAGCTACGTGCGGTGCAACCACACGATCGAAGCGGAGCCCGCCGCCACGTAGATCGCGTCAATATTACACAGCAGTAAGACTTTCCGGCAGCCTCAGAGGCAAGCGAACGAATCGCTCCCCGTCAGCAGTTTGCTTTGGCATCCGGCCGGCGCGAATATTGAACTGCAACGCCTCGTGCATCAACTTCGGCTCTCGCAAGCTACCGTCTCGCGTGGTTCTCAGCTCCACGAACTCCGCCTCCAAGACGCCCATTTTCACATGCTTGTTGGACGACTTATGCTCCTGCACAGTTGCATATGGCTGCGGCTTGCTCTCGCCTTCCTCGGAGAGGCGTCCGGCTGGTGGGTAGTCGTGACCGGTGTAGAGCTTGTAGTCGGGTGGTAGGCTGAGTAGGCGTTGCATCGAATTCCAGAGAGCCACGGCCGAGCCACTTGGGAAATCACAGCGTGCGGACCCCAGGTCGGGATTGAAGATGGAGTCTCCACAGAACACGTTGCTACCGATCTGATACCCAATGTGATCGGGTGTGTGCCCGGGAAGGTGCAGGACTGTGACTTGCAAGCCTCCGATTTGGAACGAATCGCCGTCTGCCCATGTGCGGTCGAAAGCGTGAAACCATTCGTCCTCGTCAACGCCTGTAGAATTGCCAACAAGAGTCAGCCAAGGGACAAGATGGAGGACGACATGAAAGCTATGCGGGAGCAGTGTGTTGTACGTACCATACCTGTCTCCAAACACTCTTTGCATCTTCTCAATGCCACTTCCGATGCAGCACTGCGGAGCGTAACTCTGTCGTTGTCTTAGAGCTTCACGAAGGTAGAAGGCTGCGGAGATATGGTCCGCGTGGAGATGAGTCTCAAGCAGCAGGTCGACTTCATAGCCTTCCAATGCAACCTTTTGCAACAGCGCATCTGCTGACCCGGTAGCAATCCGGCTAGTAGTATTGTCGAAGTCGAGGACTGGATCGATGATCGCCGCACGCCTGGTGTCTGGGTCTGCGACAATGTATTGCCACGTCCCCGTGCTGAGATCATAGATCGCATGGACGATAGGCTCGTGAGTTCCAGACATCATATACTCTGTCGTCGAGACGATCTTGATAGCTCTAGATCCGTCGGTTGATTTCGTTTGGCAACTCTGTCGAGCTCTGATGGAGTTGGCGACCGTTACACAGTGCCCGAGCAGTCTTCGAGGTAATTACGTTTGTCATGATGCCTTGAAGGTCTTGTCGGCGATGTTGACCAACCGTTGCTTACGTTCGGCGATGTTGATCATCGGCGAGGTTGTTGATGACTTGTTGAGCATTGATCTTTCATTATGTGTTCGCTTTCGCGTTGATCTCGATCCTTGGCCAGCAATTGGGCATGCAATTCCCAAGGGCGATAGCGTCTCACAACGCCCACCGAATTGAGCAAGATCACACATACGGTGTATATCGTAATCCGCTATCGGAGACAAACATCGGCGAGGTGCAAGACATTCTCTCTGGTTGCATGATTTATAGTGCATGCAAGAGGTGTCACGTGCCGTTCTGCCGATCGGAAGGTGCAATCTAGGCGCTCTCGGATCCTTCCTGCCACTTTTGATCCGAGCCCCAAGGCGCAATACCTAGTTCGTCGTTTGCAACCCCAATACGAGCCCAGAATTATGCAGCCAGCATATATTGTGCTCGAGCTCCCGCCGCTGCGGATGAAGGATGCATTCGTACAGCATCTTCACGGCAGCATGCAGAATCCATCCGAATTCGCCGCAGGCGCTCTGTTCTCTGTCGGATTATACAGCTCTGGAGTCTATTCGAGCGAAGTTATTAAATCACAGTTCGACTTTTCGTATGCCTTGGATCGGTTTTAATATTTGGAAAACCACTGACACACTCTTGCAGGTCAAATGTCATGATAACGACGATGATGGCGGCGAGTGCTGCTTCAGCGTGAGCCCAATGCTTTCATAGCGATGCAATCTGGTTATGATGCTAACAAAGTGCAACCCAGCATCGTAATGGATCTCGTTCAGCGATGGGGAGTCATGAAACGGGACATCTCGTCCACACCGCCGAACCTTGGCCTCTTCTCCTTCGATGCACATGTTCTCGGGGGTGCGCTCATTGGCCTTGGAATGGCGGTGACTGGTAGCTGTCCAGGAACCTCCTTCGTTCAGGCGGGAACAGGCAGTTTGCACGGAGCTCTGGTCGTACTCGGCGGCTTGTTGGGCGGAATTACTTTCGTCAGCCTCACCCGAGCACGAGCGAAACGGCAGCCTCAGACCGCGGAGGATCCACCACATCCAGAAGTCTCGGGAACCCAGTCGAAAACGCCGCTAGACATCGCCACCGCTTTAGGAATCCCACCTTTCGTTTTGCTTCTGATCTGGGTTCCCATGTGTCTCGCAGTCATGCGAATCGCATTTGCGAAGGATCGCTCTCAACCGTCTCTACCAAATCCCGGCCTCGTTCCGCCTGCCTACGGCGGACTTCTGATCGGACTGGCACAACTGGTGACTATCTTATTGACAGGCCACGCGATTGGTGCTTCCAGCGGATACGAAGATGTTGCGCGCTGGCTGGAAGGCAAGCTGGTTTCCGGCTCTCCCAAGGTCGAGGCCAGCCGAAAGCTATTAACTGGTCCAGTCATGTTTGCAGCTGGCATTGTCTGCTCTGCGGCAATACAGAACTACCTATTCGGCAGTGGCAGGCCATTGTCGAATCTCGAATATCCACACATGAGCACACTGCTCGCACTCCGCGCTGTGGCTGGCGGCTGGGCCATGGTCCTAGGGGCACGTGTCGCGCGTGGCTGTACGTCCGGCCACGGCATTAGCGGCTTGTCAAAATTTTCCTTGCCGAGTTTGGTCACGACTGCGTCAATGTTCGGAATGTGCATCGCCACAGCCGCGGCGCTGAAGTATTGATAATCGAAGGAGCGTTCCAGTCGCATGAATTTGTCCATGAAATGGTCGGCTTAGCGTGGGAGCTGCGGCGTTATGTGGACTTCTCGCCGTGTACAGAAATATCGCTATCTCTGCCACTATTGCTATTCACTGTACATATGGTGCATCTCCATCGATGTCGTGTGTCTCGTTAGCTCATGGTTCTCATCAGTCCAGTCTTCGCTGTGCTCATAAGTTCATGAATGCATCGTACGACAAGTTCCCGTCTGGAGGCTGGTGCCCGAGTGTGGGTTGCTGCAGCAGATCGTCCATCCAGGATATATCAATCTGTGTGAAGTCTTCTTGCGATTCTCCATTAGTATCTCCGTTTAGAGGTGTTGCAAGTATTGGCTCGCTCGGAAGCGGTGCAGCCATTGTGTCTGATGGCCGTTGGAGCACCTCCTTCGCGTACGTGCGCACTTGACTGAGCCCTAGCTGAGCCAGTGGCCACACCCGACCTAGTGCTTTCAGCACGCCGATCATGAGCATTACCCGTTCTCGGTGCTGCGTGATGCAGTGTGACGCATGTAGTGAGCATATGCTCAGCTGAACGAGCGAGCCCATGATCAAGCCACAAGCGAGGAATGGCGTATGGTCGTGGTTCGATCGCAAGGCTGCAAGATCTGAGAGTCCTTGTGAGGCAGCTGTGACCTTCATGAGGTGATTGTGCTCAGTAAATGTGGGCGCTAGCGGCCGAGACCACGGACAACAAGTCGTTTCCGCTGTCAAAGGATGAATGGAGCGAAGATTGGTGCGAGGGAGATGCAGCATGATTGTGGCGTTGTTGATGATAAGATGTGCCTGGAACATCAGCTCGTCCGGCTCACCGGCATTGACAGTGCGAGCAATGTCGGCTTTACAGGGTGGTAGATGGTACTTCCACCCAGCCAGGGCGTTGTCGACAGCAGTAAACTCGTCTTTCTCCACATCGGGGTCCTCTGCGATCGCCAGGACTCGCGCCAGTATCCGGACAGCTTCAGTACGGTAGCAGTACGAGGAAAAGTTGATGTCTTCATCCTCGAACACTCTGTTGTCGAATTGTGACAGTGTAGGCGCGGTAGGAAATCCAGTACCCGCCAGAAATATTGGATCCTCACAAGGTAGTCCAGCCTTAAGCTCCACCGTGTTACAGCGAAACCAAGATCGCTGCTGCAGGGCCGCAAACATTCCGTCGATGAAGAAAAGCTCCCACCAAGTACGCCTGAAGCTCTCCTCGAGCATGGGGTTGCCTTCACCGTGCTGTGCGGCGAAGCTGTACCGGTTCATGCCCAGCACATTAGCCAAGTCTACCGCGTTCGAGAGATAAGTCTGCGCCTGTGCTTGTTCGTTGATACTATGCAACGCGATCGAGAACAGCAACAGACCCTGGACCCGATAAGGCGTCCACGTGAGATCCTGCTTGAGCGCGTACATAGCTTCGAGCTTGTACTGCTCGGACTCCATGTTCCCAGCCAGGATGCTGCCGATGAAGCGTATAACGGCACGCAAGCTGTTCGGGAGGGGTAGCGAACAGTACGTAAGTTTAGGTACCAAAATCGGATGAGCATGATGAAACTTTGCGAAATACAGCTCGATCAAGGTGGACTCGTGGTCGCCGATCTGTACGGGTGGTTCGAGAAGCGTATCCGGTTTTGAAGTCTGGGCCGCCAGTGTATCCGGCCAAGGCTGAGTCGTAAAGGGCTGTATTGAAGGTGGCGGCGGACTTTCTGCAAGAGTCTTTGGTGGCGCGGTACTCATGTTAGAACTGCTGGGCCGCCGCTGTGCCCGTCGCCGTTGCCCACGTCGAGAAGGTTGATAGTAGCAATCTGAGCCTTCGACGCTACATCTTCTGCAAACAGGTTTGCCGCCATCACACTTCAGACTAGGTGCACACGCGTATCCTGTCAGTATATGTCTCACGTGTCTCAGAGGCTCTAGCGAGAGGGAGTGGTCTACGCACTGCCGGCTCCTACACTGGGAACACGCCAGGGCCGCCGGGCGCGGGTTACCCTCCAAAGAGGCTGGCGGCATCTTCAAAAAGTCTGTACCTGCAACATGCCCGACAGCCCATGGATGGCTCTGTGTGTGATAATCCGAATAAGTCATTCGGGCGTTGACAATAGTTGCGGTTAGGTGTCGTGTCGTGTCGGTGGACCAGCTTGCCTCCGTCAGGGTAAGAGCCCAAGTTCGGCGAGGTTCGAAGCGGGCTAGTCCTGATCACACAATTCAGGGCATCCAACATCCAACACCTCTCTCTATCTATCGATAAGAAAATAATACCTACAAATCCTTCTGCTGGCGACGTAGTAAGGTACCAGTGGATCCCTTTCTTTGTCCAAACGGTGGCAGGAAAAGAGCGAGAACGCCACACAACGACGAAATCAGCATCAGCCTTACCAAATGCTGACCACGAGGCGAGCCAGTTGGCGGTCAGAAAACCTATTTTGACCAAAGTATACCTGGTTTTGGCTCAACCTGAGCTCTTAGACCCCCAGTCCAACGACCTCTCAGTCTAGTCCTAGAGACTCCTCTTAGCTCAGTCGGTGTCGTGAATAAGCTGTTTGGCTCTTGGAGAGTCCATAAGGAACAAGTCAGCGAAGCTGTCCTCACCTGTCTCGATCCTTGATACGACAGGCCTCATGGCGCTCAGCCAACCTTGAGTGAGTGGTCCGTGTTTGGGAGAGGCATGGAAGCCGCCGGCGAGCTGACTACCAGCAACACGCCTGCAAAATGACGACCAGCCAGCCGATAACTGCCCTCAAGAGTCTCGACCGTCCAAATAGCGAGCCCGTGGTACTCAGCCGACTTCGAGCCAGCGGTCGGTATAGTGGTGAGGCAGAGGCAGAGGGACAAATGCGTTCAAGTCCGGCAACACCACACAGGAGGCTGCCCACTTGGACGCAGGAGTCCTGATCGGACTGCGGTCCTTCGACCGATGCCTCGACCTCGTCGTCGACGGGTGAGCCTCTCGTGGCTTTACTGCCCCAGACAGCCGCGGTCGAAGACGTGGCGGCGATGGCGACAGTGACGATGGCTGCGCAAGGTCTACCAGCTGTCTTCGGGAATAGGCGATCGCAGCCGTGTCGGCAGGGTACCATGGCAGCTCTCCGGCAGTCCAATCCTCCTTGCAGGCGGATATTCCTGCGAGTGGCGACTGCGGAAGTGGGAGGTGACGTCTCCGGAAGTGCAGAGTGGATGAGGTGAGGTTGTGACTGGGGTGTTCTCTCAAGTCCCGGCTCCTCATGTCTCCCTTTCACCGACTATAGTGGCGGCAACTTTGTAAGAATCTCTGGAGAAGGCGCAGGCTGGACCAGCATCGATAAGCACTTTCTCACATACACATCCTCAGCATAGAACTTATACTTATACTTGGAGAAGTTCAGTGCTATATCGAATGGGAACACACTACTGATCAGAAGAAGGCGGTAACCGAAGACTGCCTACGCATCCAATAGATCAGAGTCTAATGTACGTCCCCGTAACCTCTTGTTTCCTTTACTATTGCACAAGAATGGGAGCAACCTGAGGGCTCGGAGACATTGTCTGTATCAGTCTAAGAAGCTAAAGGCATTGCAAGTCTATCATCCTTGGGGTATCACATCTCCTCCATAACCGTTGTCCGGGTTCCTGCTATGCATCATCATTGTCGTCAATCATTACTCGTTACGACTCGACACACACCGCATATCTCCACCCCCACTCATCACAATATCCATACCAATCTCATACCATCTCATCCACGGCTGACATATTGCGCCAACTCTTGGACCTTGGCACGCATTTCATCGCTCAACTGCTCCTGCGGCTCCCCCAACACCTTCTCGAACACCGGCAACAAGCTCTGCGTCAGCCCCTGCGCAACCTGGTTCTGCTGCTGGTACAGCGTAACAAGCATGTCGTACACGGGCTCATTCTCGTCGTAGTCTTCCTTCAACGGTAAGATCTCCACCAACCGCGGTAGAACATCCTCCAGCGGGACATGTTGCGGGCTCTTCTTGATCATGCGGCTAACACAGCCAGCGGCGTTGTCGAGCAGACGGGCGTGGGCATCGCTCGAGCCGGCGGAGGCGTCAAGTAGAGGCTCCAGTTTGCCGAGGATGGTATTGTAGTTCGACAAGATCTCCTTGCCGTCTGTGCTCTTCTCGCAAAGCAGGCCAGTGCCGAAGGCGGCGTTGCTCTTCACCTCTGGGTCTTCGTCCGAAAGTCGCTTCACGAAGACACGCATGAGCTTTTGCGTGTATTGTGTGGAGGCTGCACCCATCGACTCCACGCAATCCGCCATCGTGCCAACAGCAGATGAACGTTCGAAGCGTTCCTGCGAAGTGGCATACTTCAAGATGGGAGCCTCGAAGATACGCCACAATTCACCGAACTGCTCACCAAGAGCAGCGGCTAAGCCAGCGATGACCTCGAGAGCGGTCTCAATAACAAGCCAGTCATACTCGGATGATTCCTCCTCCAGTGGCTCACCGTCGAGTTCATCTTCGTCCTTCTGGCAGGGATGCTGCTTCTGCAGGAGGAGGAGAAGCGCGGCTGTGATTTGCTCAATCGGGGTTGATGTCTGGGACGCTTCGCCGGGCGACAGTATGGCAGGACCGCAGAGCTTGAGTGTGGCTGCGAGATTCCGGTTAACGTCGGTGACGGTTGCCCTGAAAAGCTGTCAGCGTTGTGAACTCGTCTCGAACATCAACATAAATCGGTAGATTTGATCGTCTCAGAAACAGCCTCTATTTTTAACAGCACCTGCCCAATTTGGACATCTGCGTGAGCTGGGTAGCATAGCGGTTCATCCTTGAAGAGAAGAAAACAAGAAAGGTGTATCACGTACCGGTCCATCTCTTCCTCCCAAAGAGCAAGCGTGCCAGTCATGACAAGATTACCGAGTCTCGCCAACTCAGCGGACGGCTTGACGTGGATCGGCAGGCCAGGTTTCCATTTCGCCATGCCGTTGTCCTCTGCCAAGCCCCAGACGCAAGCGTACGCCCTCCACAGTGTGCCCACAGCACTCCTTCGCACGCCTTCGAAGCTGTGGTCGAGTAGCGGGATCGTGAGTTCGATAGTTTTCTCCATGTACGGCATATACTTCGCCTTGGTGTGCGTCAGTACATCGCCAACGACTTCGATGGCGATCTCCTTCTCCATCGCAACAGCTGTCACAGCGCCGAGGTCGTCCCAGTCGTCATCGTCGCCATCACCATTGAGAAGAGCTTGCATGAGATCGTCGTCATCATCATCGTCGTCCTCGTTGATGCCGTTGGCTCCGGCAACCTTGATCTTCTTGCCCGCAATGGTGACTTCTTGACCGATGAGATCAGATGCCTCTTCACCAAGCTGGACTTCGGTATCTGTCTCCTCTTGCTCGAGACACTCGAACAAGCTCTTGACGACACCTCCCAGGAATGTCTCGAAGTTCTCCTCGTAGACTCGTGCCAAAGTCGACCATAGAATATAGCTCGTCTCTTTCAGTCTTTGATGATCTAGGTGCAGACCCTCCTCGGACGCCCGCATGAGCGGCTGCACGAACGGCTGGAACTGCTCTGGGCCAACAGCGGAAGCAATCTTTCCGAGAGCATCGGTTACCATACTACGGAGTTCGAGCTCATCGTTGCTGTCCTTGATGCTGATGTATGGGCCGAGACTCTGCATGGTTTTCTCGAAGTACGGCTGGTAGGCTTTTTCGGAAGCAGACGCGATGGAGCCGACGGCACTAACGGCGGCCATTTGCACCTTATGGTCTTCGTGGTCGAAAAGCTGGGCAAACCGTGGCACCAGCTCAGTGACGTATCGCGCCGCGTCTTCCTGCTCGACGCCTTCGATAAGAGAGTCGACAGCCATGCAAGAGCCTTTCACAATGTACACATTCAGATCATGCTCTTTCGAGGATGCCGCGGTGGTACGCATGCCCTCAACAGCTAAGTCATGGTTCCTGACCAATGCAGGTATGAGGCGAGCGTGCTCTTTGCCCATGTCCTCCGCAAGGTCGTCAGCCAGTCGTGCTACAGCGTTCAGTGTTGCACTCCGTACGCCAGCTGAGGGATCCTCGAGAAGGTGGAGGATGAGAGGTAGGATCTCGGGGAGCTGTGTCGCTATGAAGTCCGGTGCACCTTCGACGCACATCCCGAGTGCAAGGATACCACCTCTACGGTAGTTGGGATCCTCGCTTCGAACGTAAGAGCCGATCAACTTCAGTAGAGGCACGACCACTTGCTTGGGTGGAAGGCTCTCAGAAAGGATGTCGAGGAGACCAAGAGCGGACCGGGCAGGCGACACATCGTCCTCCTCTTCTGGCAGAGCCTCGAGCTCTCGCGCAACCTCCAAGCACATCACGGTCATCTGTTCGCCGACCTTAAGGCTTTGCACCTTCAGCTTGCGGTACCGCACGCTCTGCATAAGGAAAGAGAACGCCTGACTCCGGATGTCATCGTCAATCTCAGACTTGGACGCGATCTGCATGAAGAACTGCAGCAAGTCGCCAAAGTGCTGGTTCAGGAAAGCGGACTCGTAGGATAGCAGCTTGTTGAAAACGTCAAAAGCTTGCATGGCGTGCTCCTCGTCTTCAGCCTCGATGCTGGCTTGGAGAACTTTGACCATGTGAGGAATGGTCGCCTGGAAGTTCTTGAGGCTCTGGTCGTCTTCCTCGGTGTCAAGGACCAGTGCAAGCTCAGCCAAAGCCAACATCGTGTTCACTCGGACCTCGATTGACTCGGGATCTTGAATTGTGCGGTTGAACAGTGTGAGCATCTGAGCCATGTTCTCCTGGAACATATCTGGCATCGTCTCAAGGAGGGTATAGATCATGTAGATGCCGACTTCACGGTGCTTAGCAACGTCACTGGTCGCCGCTTGCTGCAAGATACCGGGCAGCTCAGTCCATTGCCCATCTTCCAGGTCGATTTTGGCGATAGCCGCGACTACACGGGCTTTGCTGTGTCGGGGTAGTGGCTTGTCCTCGTCGATCGTGGATTGCAGAAGTGCTTGTCTAAGCTCGCCCTTCTGGCTGTCAAGCAGTGATGCCCAGTGCTTCGAGACCAGCTTCCTGGCCTCGATGGAAGCCAGTTGCCGCAGTTCGGGCTTCGGGCTCTGCGTTATCGTATGAATAAGAGCCGTTATGGACGCTGGGGACTTGTAATATTTCTGGTTCAGCTGGCTCGTCGCCGACTTGACCTTCTCCGTATCCGGTAAAAGTAGGGCCTCAAGGAGAGACACAAACTCTTGCTCGTCCATGTGAACCATGGCTGCTAATGAAGGACGATAAGGAAAAAAGGTGTGCTGGCAGAGAAGGTCGAGCTTTGGAGAATTTCATGCTAAAGGAATATTTTTCAGCAGCGGCCCTAAAAGCGGTTCGGCTCGTGGTGTGTCCCGGAAGCCCAAATCGTCTCGTTCTTCCGAGGGTTCGACGCGCTCGTCTCCTTCCTCTTTTCGTGTCCACATCACATCGACTTCGACAGTGATCCTAATTGGACTTCGTCAGGACATCCTCGATTTGGACATGGTGACCTTCGTCAACTCGATAGGTGAAAGGGCTTTCCAAGTTACGATCAAGCACTATGTGGTGTCCTGAGACCTTCTGAGCTCATTCAAATGCTCGAGATACCTGAAGCCCTCCAGAGGACCTCTTCGCCTCCAGCTAACAGTCCCGACTTTCGACGCTCGCGTCCAACTAAATCACAGGCGCTCTTCAATATAGCATGAGGCAATGTGCTACGCTCCAGATCATACCACGCCTCGTTCACGGGTTCGAGACACCTGCCGTCTCTTCTAGACATTAGCCTACTCATCACTTCGCGTACTTTGTGGACTATACGTTCGACGAGCCGTCCTATGATAGGATCAAGGTCCATATGCTGGACATATTACGCATACCCGCACGCGAGCGTTGAAGACTCTCCGCCACACCAACCGCTTGTCGTGCTACTAGGTGACATTGCCGCTCGTTTCAACGATGTTGTTGTTTACGAACTGAATGTCTTTGATTCTTTTGATTCACAAGTTCTCGAAGATCGAAAGAAGCTCATATGTTCATGCTGGATGCTCGCTGTCGAGTTCTGCTTTCTTCGCGAAGCAGCGCTTCATCTCTGGTCGATATGGTGCCTACTCCACGTATGCAACAGCGAGGTGCCACAGTCGAAGATCTGGCCACATCTACTTCGTTCGTGCGGGCAACGCATGTAACACGCATACGATCGCGGAATTGGCCCGCTCCAGGCCCCGCGGTGGTGGGGCAAGGAGCAACAGTTCGAACGCGAGCGTTGGCGGGGATCTTCTTGCCCAACATCACCTCGTAGGGCAGACCGTTGTTCCGCCTACTCTGTTCACCAGGGTCGAGGGCGGAATACGGCGTCGTAGACACAAAAGGTCGTCTGATCCGGAGTGAAGCACAAACACACACCAACCTAGCGGAAAACACTCTTCATTGTCATCCAACTCTTCTAAGCCTTCTGTACTGGGTTCGCCCTGTGCTCACCCCATCTTGCCTTCGAACGACACTTTCGTACTCATATCCGCCTTTTTCCATCAAAACGCTCATCTCCCTGATTAACCAACTCAGCGAAAATGCCACACCGAGAGGAGAACACCGAGTTCACGCCAGAGCAATACCCTCCGTTTCCGGATAGCTCGGAATTTCCTGGCGTCGAGCTACAGACTATCTCTCTTCAGAAACTCATCGACCATGATAATGCGGAAGAAACCCGGGTCTTCGAGGCCTGCAAAGGGCGAGGCTTCTTCTACCTCGAGCTCGGTGGGCCAGAGGCTGGTGAGACGATCTTGAAGGGCTCGGAGGAGATTGCTAGGGTAGGCGAGAGGTTCATGTCGTTGCCCACGGATGAGAAAATGAAGTTTACGCCTAACAAGAAGGAGTTGTTTGGGCGGGTTATCATCTGACTGTCAATCGTAAGACATGTTGCAGCTAACGTACAACAGCTACAAAATGCTGGGCGCAACCAAAGTCGACGCCGCCGGCACACGCGACCAAGCAGAATTCTTCAACGTCAGCAAGAACGACATGATCGTACCAGACAACGAGATGCAACGAGAATGGCCGAAGGAGGTCTTGGAAAACAAGTCGCTGTTCGCGAACTACTCCCGTTCGGCGCACGGTATTGGCATGCTCGTCATGGACGTTTTGGCGCGCCACCTCGGCGTCGATCCGGAAGAGATCAAGAGCCGACACAAGATCGAAGAGCGAGCGGGTGATCATGTAAGGATCACCAGAGGCCCGCCGAGGGCGACCACAGAGATGCCGGAGATTCAGACACCAAGTCATACTGATTTTGGAACGTGAGTGCTGCTACTTACCTTGTCCCGTCATCCTATCACTTACACATCCGCAGTATCACCATCCTAATGAACTGGCTCGGCGGCCTTCAAGTCTGGTCCGAATCCTCCCGTAAACTCGGCGCGCTTGAGCCCGACGTGCCAGGGAAATGGCTCTGGGTGAAGCCGAAGAAGGGCTGCGCCATCGTCAACCTTGGTGACGCTGCCGTCAAGTTCACGAACGGCGTGTTGTGTAGCGGCAGACATCGCGTCATCCCGTCGCCTGGCGAGCAAGGGAAGTGGCCGAGGTATAGCATTGTGTACTTTGTGCGACCGGTCGATCATTCGAAGCTGAAGACGCTGAAGGGGAATGGGATTCCACCAGCTGATGATCAGAACGAAGAGGGCGTTGAGGCGAAGGAGTGGATCTTCCAGCAGGCTATGGCGTTGGGGAGTTCGCATATCGCGAGTGATAAGTGAGGTGGGGGCGGAGAAGGGGAGGACACTGTTGTTGTGTTTGTGTTTATGTTGACTGATATGTTTCCAAGTAGGCATTGTATCTCGACATTTGAGCTATTCGCTTCCAGAACTCTTGTCGGGCTCGTGCAAAGCTAGCATTTGCTTTTCTTACAACAGTCGCCTGTCATCCAGATCGAGTTCCGACCATGCCCTGAGGCTCGTGGGTGGCGACAGCAGCTGCGTCTTCTCCACAGTCGCCTGCCATCCAGAATCACATCTTCGCTGCGGATCTGAGGTGCGTCAGTAGCAGAACCTCTTCTCGAGATCTCCAAGAAACCCGTACGGGTGGGTATGAATACGGCGCCCTGTGCACTGCAGCAAGTTCTCGAGCTTCACAACACACTGCAAGAGAATCTGCAGACGCCTCCGTTACGACAAATATACCCTTTTGATCAGGAGAAGATCTGGCGTACTCGACATGTGCGTATGTGCGACTGGCGGGTAGTCTTCTCTCCACGATCAAGCAGCAAGCAAAGCAGTGTCAGTGGAACATTATTCCTCGCGCCGTACCAGACTCGGGATTTTGAGCGACGCAAAACCATGCTGTCGATCTCTTTACGCCTCGTGCGACCCATTGCTGGCCTCAAATGAGCTGTACACCGTAGGCAAATCAGTATCCCTAGCTCGTGACGCCTGTAACCTGCGCATCATCGCTAGGGTGCACAATAGCCGCTGCAATATCGCTAACCCGTCCTTTCCAAGATACAGTGCGCTGTCGATTGGTCTCTCAAGATATCGATGTCGTGCGTATCGGTCAGGTTCTTATTCGAGATCAAGGGGTTGTTCGTGTCACATCATCACGAGCAGTTGACAGGCACTTATCTATACTTAGTGCCTGCAGCTGAATGCTGATTCAGACTGCAGATCTTGCCAAAGGGATGGCAGGGAGATGCCGGTCGTCCAACCATCTGCTGCATTGCAGTATTGTTAACACACTTCGACTTCGGCATCGTTCGACGGTACGTTATCGTGGGCGCCGTGGGTACGCAAAGGCCTTCCGTTGGGAGGGAAATAACGGGACCTGTCAGCGTGGTCTTCCAATAGTCGGCGTACATGTTCTCATCTTGGACGGCGGACGGGAGACTCTTTTGGAACACCGCCCAACAATGCAGCGAGAGACCGTTGGCATCACGAGGGGATGTCCTTGGTCAAGCATTTTTTCAGTGCCGGAGCTACCAGAGAACACTCCAGGGCACTTCTCACTCTTTAGCTGCGACGTTGCGACCATCCCTACGCTTTTATCAAGCTGTCGCGGTTATGAGCCTGCCGAAAGAACGTGGCTGCCGGGCATCGGGCAGAGACCCGGTAAAGTGGGCATGATGCCCGGTGAATTGGTTTGTCGTCGTCACCAACAAGCCACCAGACTACACCCACTGATGAGCTGAAGAGACGCTCCAGTGGTACGGATAGAGGGCCTACAAAAGGGATATACTCGTCGAGAACAGCATCTGGATGGCATAAGAATTAATGTGGATTGAGTTGAAATTGCTTCGTCAGCAGCAATCTATACTCAATGTAGCCAGCGGTATCCCGGTCTAGCGCTGAACTTACCGGAAACAATCTGGATCATCACGCTACATCAGACTCCACAGGCGGGACCGTTCGAAGAAGAACAAACACAGAGCCGCGGTCAAGAAGCTACGAGATGGTCGCTGAGTCAAGATGCTCCAGCCGCCACCTGATAAACTCCCCGAGCAGGCATTAAACGACCAAAACCCCATTTGAGTTCCTGATTGTAAACTTCTGTAAGGATGAGTACCACCACAATGAGCAAGAAGAGCTTCCCTTTCATCCTGGTCCAAGGGCCGAAGGTCGATGACCCGTGCGCCAGGCGTATCATCCGGAAGCAAGCCATGAAGGATGTTGGAGAGGCGCGGAAGAAACGAGGGAACTATGGGCGTGTCAATATGAGGCAGATGCCTGAGTTCGAGGAGGCTACCACTTGCCAGATCCGGCCGGTAGTAAGATCAGCCAGCAGTGACAGCTCGGCGACAAGTCTCAATCTTACTAAGGGCGACTCATCTGATTCGACCAGCGACACCGACCCCACAGAGTACGACGACGAAGTGCTCGGAATGGGCACATTGGCGAGGAAAGGCGTTCCTGTGGCGCTGCTGCAAGAGGGCAGTGGCCGAGCAGGAGGCATCTCTCTCGCAGCAATCAACCTGTTCTCAAGTTATGAGACTGCTCGTGCCAAATTCCGCATCGATCTGACGGACTTATCGATCTTAACCAACTTCAATGTCGGAAAGAGCACTATCCCCATACTCTCAGCAGACCCGACCCGGCTGGCTTGTATCTTAGGCCAGCATCAATGGTATGCATTGTATCCTTGTGATCTTCGTGCATCAAGCTAACGTCGGCGTTGCAGGTCATACCTGCAGTTCGTGCCGAGTCTGTACGGCTCCAGCGAGGTCGTTACAGCGGCGACCAATTGTCTTATGGCAAAGGCGAAGACGACCCTCATACCGCACTACTCATGCAAGGAACTCAACATGAGGTTGTACTCTAAGGCCTTACGCACTTTGCAAGCGGCAATTTCAAACGAGGAGACCTGCGCCGAAGCAGATGTCCTTTGTGCCACGCAGCTTCTAAGCCTGCATGAGGTAGGCGATCCACTCTGACTGTCACTCTAGCCCACGTTGCTTCTTGAGCTAACGGTGATACAGCTTTTGGACCCGTCACGGGACACGGCGTGGTCGCATCACATCAGTGGCTCCGCCCGTCTTATCAGACATAGGACGCCGTGCCGTTTCACTTCGGAGTTTGAGAAAGCGCTGTTTGCGGCTCATATAGGCCCAATCGTTTCAGAGTGCCTGGTAGGTAACACTGCTTGCTACTTGGAGGAGGCGGAATGGACCGAGCTGTACCGATCGTTGATTCTGGAGTCCCACTTCCTCCACGATCGTAGTCCACTCACGATCCATATGCGCTTGTTGATGTTCCCACTACCTGGTCTATGGCACGATGTTGGAGAGGCCATAACTGGCCCTGAGCTTAACGACGACCACGCTCTTGCGCAACTGGAACAACGTTGTCGAAATTCACACCGAGGGTTCATAGACTGGATGGAGGACTACAAGGCACATTGCGTTCGGTTGTCTCTCGCTTCACCACCCCCGAAAGAGCTGGCCTTGCGCCGAGAACTGTTCGGCAGCGCACTCGAGTGTCTAGCGATCGTGAAGCGGCTGCTTGCAACGGTCTGCGACGCGCAACGAATGTCGCTGGAGAAGGAGACGCAGGCTCTCGCTCACCTCATCTTGGACTTGCAAAAGCAGCCATCACCAAAGCACTCGTGGTTGTTCTCAGGCCATGAATTTGGAGTGGCGTACACCGTTATGCTGACGAAGGACCAATGGGAAGGACAGTATACCTACTCATTAGACGAGGAAAGAAGAATGGCGGTCAGAACCCGATACAATACCTGGTCGAATACTTTACGCATGACTGGCTGAGGGTACTTCCGACTGCGACTGCGTTAAAATGCCTCGTCATTGGATCTGCTCGTTATCGTACACGCGAAACCAGCTCTGGCTCAATCCTGCCCAATCCTTTGCCCAGCTCTCCAGAGGCACATGATTGGGATCACAATCGACCAAGCATAGGCGCCGGTTCTTGCATACGCCAATGTATCGCTCTTGATCGACATGTACAGCCCCATGTACAGTGTGCGGGCAGCGAAGAAAGACAATGCTACCGAGTTGAGATCCTTCGCTGGGAGTTGCGCAACATTTCCTGCGACCTAGACTATGTCAGCTCCAGATCCACGCAGCATCCGGTTGACGAACACACCATAGCAGCGGCGAACAACGGGAACACCTCCATCGAGTTGATGTGCGCGCCTCGTGCTCTCGCCAAGTGGTTCCACACATCTGCTGGCAGGCGAGCCTTCCAGGCCTCGAGGTTGGTTCGTGGCATGGCCTGAAAGCAAAATTAGGGGACTGTTCACGTTGATTCGACCTTGGATTGCACTCCATACATTTGACATCTGACCTTTGGTGGCTGCCATCAATCGGACGAGATAATCTAACGTTGACAAACTTTATCAGCGAAGCTCTTAAATCATGGTGGGCTCGAAGCATCACTTACAGCTATGTGGTACGAGGCCAAACGCGAAGGCCGCCGGGATTGCTTGCAACGACCAATTGTATGCTTGATGAGGTGAAGATGCCATTCTTGGATCGTCGACTTGAGATGCTGGACAAAGGATGGGATATATGCTTTTGATGTGGAAGAGTGGCTGAATGTCGACTGGTAGATAGCAGATTCAAACCTGGTGCTGCCATCATCCTTATATATCCCGCAAAGGAACATCTCGAAGCTTAACGCTATGCATGTTGATGCCTCGCCGGAGCATTATTGTCTTGCAAGTTGTGCAAGCTGCCTATTTCGGCTATTAGGCCAATACCCCAATTGGAAAGCAGGCGATCTTCGCTCCGTAGGATCAGGTTTCTGGTTGAAAGGCAAAGGCTTCGAACTCTGCCTAGTACTCACCTTCCTTTCCATTACGTGTATATTCTGAAATGGCCCGATGGGAACAAGTTTACGAACAGCTCAAATTGAGGGTTGTGATGATGGTTGCGATTGGAGCACCAACACTAGTTCTCGCCGAGGAGAAGAGCAGTTGCCGTAAAGTCAAGGTACTTTGAGCGTTACGTGAAAGGAGGTCGACTGAGAAGGGTATCGCTATGCCTCTATCCGCTCTTCGTTGCACGTTAACCAAGCCGCACCATACACCTGACCACACGTCAGGACAACTGCTTTACCAGCCTCCAACCTCCCTACACCGCACCCAGAGCCCGCCCTTTGGCTTGGATGTAATGCCGCCTTTGATCTCGGGCTCGCCATCAATCAGCGGACTGCCCTCCTCGAAGGACGTCTCGAACCTTCCGATCCAGGCAGCGAGCAGACACTCAAATTCGGCCAGCGCAAACTTCTGGCCTATGCAGCTACGTGGGCCGTGCAGGAATGTCAAGAAGGAGAAGTTCGAGTCTGCGCCGCCTTTGTTATTCGCCTTGCCGTCGGCATCAAGCCATCGCTCTGGCTTGAACTCGAGCGCATCTTCGCCCCAAAGATGTTTCGAGGTATTGGTCGCCCAGGGCGCAAGGATGATTGTTGTGCCTTTGGGGATGAATTGGCCGTTGATGCTGGTGTCACGGTCTGCGACCCGCAGTGTCAAGCTGACTGGGGACCACAGGCGGAGTGTTTCGGTGCAGACAGCATGGAGGTAGGAGCAGCTGTCGATCTCTGCAGCTGTAACATCTTCGTCTGGACTTGGCAACTTCGACCGAATTTCGTCTCGGAGCTTCTTTTGGGCTTCTGGATGCTTGCAGAGGATATACAGTGCCCAGATCATGGCTGTCGCGGTAGTCTCATGACCAGCGACAAGGAACGTCATCATCTGGTTGACCAGTTCCTCATCGGTGAAGCCGCCGGACTGGAGGGCGACGGAGATGATGTCCACACCAGTCTTCTCCTTCTCGGCCATGTTCACTCGGTTCTTGGCAATCAGATCCCTACAAACTTGTTTGATGTACGACGAGGCGCCTTCAATCGTGTTATTCCGCTTAATCGGCAGCCTGGTCAGGATCCATGGTGAGATGAAAGCACCCATAATCTGGAGTACAATGCTTCCGCGCGAGGGGTTGATGATGCTACGGTAGGTCTTGTTGAGCTCGTTGTTCTCATTCTGAAGGCTGCCAAAGTCCTGGCCCATGCCAGATAGCCCGATAATATCCAGAGTAGCCCTAGAAGTGAAGTTGCCGACGTCGATACTACCTGCGGCATGCTGCGGAGCGTCTGCTGCGGTTTTCTCAGCGTCCTCAGTCTGACTAGTGGACATTTCTGAAGGAGGCACTGTCGATTTAGAGGCCTCAGCTACGCATTCGGTCATCTCCCGAGATTTACTCCAGAAAACAGAGTATAGGTCCTTGATATGGCGGTAGGCAAAAGCCGGCATCAAATTTTTGCGCTGTAATTTATGCTCCTCGCCTTCAGCCAGCAAGATCCCGATGCCCAGAATTCGTCCAAGATTGTGCCTGAAATGCGATGGCTTGACGAAGTCGTAGTTTTTCGTTACGAGAACTTCGCCGAGTGCCTTTGGACTGGTGACCAGCACCCGCTCCTGGAACATCATGCTGTAGCGGATCAGACCGTCATTTTCAACAGACTCCGTCCATTCGCGCATAGGCATCCCGGAGGCCGCCTGCATGACCCGCTTGGTTTGACCAGTAAAGAAGGCATTGTCCGGAGGCGTTGGCAGGTGGCGAAGCGGACTGAAGAAGCGTGGATATACCACGACAGTCCAAGCGGCGTAACATGTGAATGCCGTAACAAAGAGTATGACAGCAGTAAGTATTGTCCCGATAGGATGAGGCGAGTATCTCTGGATGAAGTACGCCAGGCCAATGGAACCGGCCAGCATCTGTAGGAAGGGCGCCATCGTGAAATGTGGGAGACAGTCGAGCGCTTTCAGGCGAGAAGCGGATGGTATATGTATGCAAGGCCTTACCGCATCTCTAACAATATAATGGAAAGTTGTTCAGGCGACTGCTGCCCACGTTCAATGACGCTGCGTTTGAGCGGCGGCGGCGCAGTTCGAGACGAGGTCGGTCCGGTTTTTACGGCGGACTGAGTCGACCCAAAAGGAAAAATAGCTTGACTAGCACGGTAGCGTCGACGACGCCAGTTAGAGCTCTTTTTTTTGTAACTACGTAATGCGAATAGTCTGTATAACGCTCCCTTAGTCGTTGTTGACTAGTCTAGATATAGTAATGTAGGCGAAGTGAGGAGAGGTAAATACGTACGTACAAATTCCACCTTATCTTCTAAAACGGGTAAGCTAGGCCTAATTTAAATTGGCTTAGCTGACTTGTAGCTTTGTACGTAATTAGCTAACGCGACTAGGGTTTGCTTATCTAGCGTAAGCTACCCGTAATTAGCCGTAACCTTAATTTCGATAAGCTAGGCCTAATCGGGACTAGCTTACCCGTTCCGCATTGTAGGGATTACAGTCTTCTTATTATTACCCTATAGATTGCGACGACGTATATAGCTACCTCTTATAGAATAGACACGAGTTATCGCTGTACGATAGGCACTCTACTACTCCTTTTAATCTAGTATCACGCCGGTGACTTATAGCATATAATCCTTACGTTATGGAGCCAATTACATTCACTTTTAATTCCATGTCCTTTTGGGTCGACTTAGTCCGCCGTAGTTTTCCCAGCCCCTCCCACTTCGCCTGCTCGTACGCGGTTTCTGCGACTTCACCTCTCCTTCTTCCCCGTCGACTTCATCAAAAATGCGATTTGTTGTTTCGAGGCCTGCCTTGATATCAGCCATGCTGTAAGTCGGGACGCCGTGTCGTCTAAGCTGAGCATGCGAAGTGAATGGGGTCAGGAGGCGGTGTACACCACTCTCCCACTCGACAGGAAGGTGCGACTGCTGGACAGGTTAGGAGTTGGGAGGTACACGATGTGGCCAGAGCCTAAGATACTCATGTTTGCTTTCCTTGGGGTATGAATGATCCTTCACGAATTGGGCATGTGACAACACAAGCATCAAGCAAGACCTGCTGGTCGTTTTCAACACCAGATCCCCTGCCGTCAGTAGTCAAATCCCTTTCCAAACTCAGTCTGCCCCTTCTCGAAGATCAAGATGACCTACCGTGCTGCTGCTCAGCCTCATCTCAACCACGAGAGAAAGATTCCAAGTTCGGAGATCATGGTATCTCGACGTTGAAAAGGATGATGCCCATTGGGGTATCAGGAATAAGCCGGTGGTGCATGTGGAAATGCCGTTCACGCCCACTCAATGCCACTGGCGCCTCATACCGGTCTCAGCGAGTTCATGACCTCATATTCAACGTCACGGAAGTTTGCGCACGCATATCAGTGATTTTGCAGCGCTCACACGACGAATATCTCCCAGCTCGTGCCATGCCCAGCAAACTCTGAAGCGTCGAGTGTGACATTCACCGCGCGTGATCACCTGCGAAATTGACATATAAGGCAATAGGAACTCTAGTCTGCATTTTCTTCTGTCTGCAAATCTTTTCAACAACCTCAAAGCTTTGGAAGATACTTCTACATCAGCCCACCCAGCAGCCCACCATACCCACTGCTACTGTTCGGAAAACGTACAGCATTCGGAAGTCATACTCGCCCCTCATGTCTAAGAAACAGCTTGTCTCCAGCGGGTACGATGGAAGCGAGCTCGTGCCAGTGGGAAATTGGGTGAAGAACGAGAAAATCAAGACCTGCAAGTGCGAAACCTGTGGCGAGCGTGTCAAGAAGTGGAGCTACAAGTGCATGGATTGCTGGCGGCACGTGTGTTCAGAGTGTCTCGATCTCGACTCTGACGACAGAAGTGATTACCAGCATCGCGCCGCGCGGAACCACGTTGAGGAATCTTGTTGGCACCGCTTCGCGAGGCAGGGTAACATGCATCCAGCTTTCGCAGCCTACACACCACCACCGCCCATGAGGCTCGAAGAGGAAGCTCGAGCACGCGCATCGAAGCAGCTCGCCAACGCAACCAAAGCAGCTAAGGCACAAGGGCTCTCCAAGCAGAAGCCGCCACCTACGAAGCATCCTCGTGGAAGCTCTGCGTCGGCTCCGGGCGAACCAGATAGCGACTTCGTCGGCCCAAGCACTATCCCGGACATTGCCAAGGCTCCGCCAGTCACCCGCAAGCGCAAGCTAAACCTCACGAAGGCTTATGATAGCGATGACACTGTGTCGCCTCCCGAAGACAATAGCAGCAAAGTAGTCAAGCTGATGCTACGGCGCCGCGGGACTGCATCCGTCGATACCAGTGTCTCTGGAACAGCTGCCAGATTAGCCGCAGTCAACGTGACTGTCGTTGGTGCAGGTTTCGTTGGCCTCTTCGTCGCTCGCGAATTAGCGCTGGAGGCAAGGAAGAGAGACCATCCTATCCAAATCACTGTGGTAGAGATTCGAGACGGCCATTGCCAGTTGGCATCAGGTTACTGCAATGGACTCTTGAGCGCTGATGGGTTGCCGGACGGTTGGAACCCGCTTGCTCAACGGTCCAAGCAGGCTTGGCTGGAGATCCTCTCGCTGCCGGACTGGAAGCAAGAGTTGAGCTTTAGCACCACGACACCGCTTACAGTCACCCTTACCGGCTCGCAGAACCATGAGAAGTGCCCATCCTGGCTCAAAGGCACAGATCAAGCATCGTTCGAGGCAACCTCTGACTCTATTGGCCGCATGTAGGTAGCTCGCTCTCTATTTGTATCGATCAGCCGGCTAACATCAGTGTAGTGACTCCTCCAAGCTTGCATCCTGGCTTCTGGCACAATGTCAAGCTCTGGGCGTTTCGTTCCGGTTTGGCCACACAGCCTTGAGCGCTACCTTCGACGACCAGGCAAAACTGACGAGTGTACGTCTTGCGGACCACAGCCAGGAAGACAAAGTGGCGGAGCTTCCCTGTACACAACTTGTTCTGGCAGCTGGACCATTCACAACCTGTATATTCGACGATCTGTTCCCAACACATCCAGTCATCGTCCAGAACACTGTGTATGCCGCCCACTGGTTTACTGTTCCTTCGAACATCGAGTCGACGCCTAATGATGTTGCTCTGTATCTTCCGAAAGGAGCGGCAACCGAGCGGAAATTGCAGGACAGAGTTACCATGGTCGCTTACCCCACGGACAGCACTATCAAGGTCACAGCCTTCGGCGCCGGTGTAAGCAACGACCATCTACCCTCTGAAGACGCTCGACGTGTTCGGCATGGGAAAACAAAAGAGCTGAGAACCTTGACTGCACCTTACCTTAATCATGACGGCCTCGATACCAACGACAAGAGGCAAGTACAAGCTTCAGGTCGTTCGGAACTCAGTGTTGCGAACGGCGGCGCTCCAATCATTGATCGTGTCCCAGCTTCAGCCCTTGGTTTGTCAAACACCAGCGGAGTTGAAGAGAGTGGTGTGTGGTTGTGTTACGGCTTTGGGCAGTATGGGACGTTGTTGGCACCTGGTGCGGCTGGTTTGCTTGTGTCGAAGATGTTTGATGGCGGGCAGGAGATCGAGGATTTCTGTCTTCCTCCCTACGAGAGGTCCGATCTTAAGTCAGAAGGTAAGGGCAAAGGCAAGGCGGGTGCGCAAGTGACATAGCGGATCATCTCCGGAGGGCGGGGGCAGTGTTGAAGGCTCCGTGTTGGCCTTGAGATTATGGCTTGGTGACACTGCTAAGGAGATGCTGCCGATGACCTTCACTCCTTTGTAGATCTTACTGTACCTTCTGTAGCGATATTGAGCTTGTGTCTCCATTATCGCAGCCTTACGGCCGGCTACCAAGCAGAACATCTGGTAGCACGATTGCACGAACATTCCTGTCCTTTGTACTTCTCGGCCTAGCTCAGGAAACACAGCTCTCGCGATCAGCAATGGTCCCGGCGAGATGATATCCGGCAGTGTAGTAGCATATCGAGAAGTCTTGATCATTGAGAAACCCGTTCCGACTGCTATTTGCTTCTTCCCATCGATCGCTTTCACATCCCAAGCAATACTCGGCTTCGATCGCCGCTGGCATGAATGATGAGCCTCAAGAACGTATCTGTCATCTTCATCATCACAACTAGAAACAGGAGTATATTACTTTTCAGTATTCATCATTTGACATTACAGATCTCTATGTTCCAAGACATCCACCCCTGAGCCTCAAACCGTAGCGAAAACATCGTCCATATGCTGTTCCTTCCCGACAAGATCGATGTATCAAAGTAAGTGAGTAAATCTCCATACACCTGCCTTACTGCAGAACAGTCTGCAGCGCGTTCACAGTGACAGTCTCCACAATGACGACGCTGGTGTAAGCTATGCACACGTAGCCACTGCATGACAACGATGGGGCTGGAGCCTGGGTTGTAGGTGTTGCAGAGGTTGGAGTAGCTGCTGGGATCGTAGATACTGTTGTGATGCCCGAGCTGGTAGCCGGGCTGAGTGTCGAAGGCGACGTTGTGAGTACTGGCTCCGTACCAGGTGTGCTCGGTGAGCTTGCAGTCGAAGGCACGTTCTGCGAAGACAAGGACGAAAGTACACTAGAAGCGAGACTGAGCGTTGTCGAAGATTCGGGTGCGATGCTTGGGATGGTCGGCGCAAGTGACATAGTTGCTGTACTCGTTCGGCCTTGAGCATTGCTCAGAGCAGTGCTGCTTGCTCCTGCGCTGACCGCCGGCGTGACAGAGGACATAGAGCTAGTCGAAGATGAGATGGCGGCCGTCATGGTTTGAAAGATCTTCAGGTAGTTGACCTCCCAGTACGACTCCACGAACGACTGCGGGCTATTTGCGACGAACATGTTGCAGCTTGCCCAGCCCTGTATCACAAGTCAACTTACAGTTTTGTTCGTGAGGTGGAATGGTAGTAATTACGTCCTCTGGATTCAGCATAGGGCATCCATTCGCTTGCCATACGTTGCCAGCGTACTGTCCGCAGAAGTCGATATTGAAGACCAGGCTCATGTTGAAGAAGTGGCCGTCAAGAATACAGCTGCCTTGGAAGTTCGCGGCGGGCAGTCCGAATTCTTCGACGACAGGCACGCCTTCGGACCTTCGGTGATAGAAGCAGGAATGGCATTGCGAGGGAAGAACCATATGCGGATGGCGGTAGTTGTCCACTCCATGGCGTACACACCTCCTCCAATGGCATTGAACGCATCTCCGGAGTTGTTGGGTGTGTCGGTGACTACGGTGCATCCAGTGATGCCACCGTTGATCTGGCCAATTAGTCAAGGGATATGTAATGAAGCACATTGACCTACACCACAGTCTGCGGCTACCAATGTCCCAGTCTCACCAGCACCAGCAATGGAGCAACCAGGTGTGGTATGCAAGGCCATCAGATTGTTCGGAACCTGGAGAAGATCCACATCAGTAACGGTGTGGAATCTGACTGGAGCAGTACCACACACTCACATTATTGGTGTATTCAATGATGTCGATCTCGCCTGAGCTTCATATCAATTGCTGGCTGTCTGATAACACTCCGGTATCACTCTCACCATTGTCCGGCCACGTTCCAGACCCGAGTGCCCAGAAGGCTGGCCAAGTACCGCACACATTCGCCGGAACATGAGCCAGGTCGGCAATGAACAAGCCATGGGTCCAACTCTGGACGCTCGTGATCCTGAATGAAGGCCGTCCAAGCGGCGCGGTCGGGTCGAAGAGGCTGGTAGCGTCGACGCCCTAGACGTAGCCAAGTAAGATGTGAGCAGGCACAGCAAGAGTCTCACATATCAGTGACGTACCCAGGATGCAGAAGTTTTGGTCACATTGATCATCCCAAAGCCTTCAGCGGCTTCCTTCGTGACGTACTGGACGAAACCTAGAGTCGGATCTTTTGTTGGTGAAGAGAACCCGTCAGCCAGTGTCTCAGATGTCTTAGAGGGGCGTTCTGCTTAACAGCGTTCTCACCCCAAGAGTTGAAGAATACAAAGTTGTCGAAGAACGTCTCGCCTGCGAATGTGCTTTGGAGCTCATACTGAGCACTTGCAGCTGCAGCGAAGGCAGCGGTGGCGTAGAAGGACCGCATCTTGTTGTTCGTGATGTAAAGGAGTGGACGGATGGATGGTGCGACCGTGTGGTTGAAAGGGAGAGACAGTAGCTTCGAAATGAGCAGCGCAAGGAACGAAGCAATAACCAAAAACCGGGAGCAACTTTGAGCGTAAGAGCAAGAGATTTGGAAACGGAAGTACGAGGTTGAGAACAGAAGCCGCAGGCTTCCACGTCACCGTTCAATGTAGGCAGGAACGACCTGGTCATCACTGCACCTCGAGAACAGTCTGACACATATTGAAAATATGATCCGCTCAACGATACTACTCTGCGTCTTCATCTTCCTAGTAGACCACACCCCGAACCTCAATAGTTGCCGCACCGGCGCGCTTTCTTGCCGAGAAGAAGGTGAGTTGCTGCTTGACGCTGCAATCAGGCTGGTCAACGTACGGTGAGTTGCCCACTCTCGAAGAAACGAGCATTGATGCCGCAACTACAGTGGCTGTTATGGTGTTGGACTGTGTATCCGCGATCTCGAGAGGTCTTTTGTCTGCTCGGACCATGATCGCTCTTGCATTGGATGGCACAGTGTGCCGTCTGTCTCGCATGCCCATCTGTCTTCGAATCAAATTGCTTGAAGACTAGTACTTCATCAAGCTGAAGAATGAAGATATAGTAACGCCGATGCCGGTCACTCGCTTCGATTTGTGCAATTTCAGTGCCTTCGCCAACATTTTCCTTCGGTAGAGAAACAGAAACGGCCGCGAGATCGTCCTGTCTGGCTGACGTGGTGTCAAGTATGCCGAGCAGATCACGAATGACCTTCTGCTCGATCGGTCGCCACGCCTAGTGAGTAGATTTAGCATCGATCTCGCAAGTAGGCGCACATATCGCGTACGTTCATGATCGCCCAGTACCCATTACGCCTCTTTTTGAACTCATCAGCCGTCAATTCCCCTTCATCACTATGTCGATAGCCTAGCAAATCCTATTAACGACTCGCACTTTCAGAACGGAGGCGGTGCATCAGTCGCGGTCATCTGCCAGTCAATATCCGGCAAACCCATCATGTCTGTCGGTAACATAGACCAATCCTCCAGGCCAGTCAGACCGCCATTCGACAGCGCATCCATATCGCCATACATTTGGAAGAAGTTACGATCCAGCTCCATCTGATCATTCGGATCCAGGTAAGATCCTGGTTGACACGGGATGTCATTCACCATCAAGTCATCGGTACTCGGTACCAGATCGGCTGGTACCGAGATTGCTGCAGCGCTCGATCTCTGCATGTCAGAATTGTCGTTTGAGTCGGGCGTCAACTCGCTCGACATATTCGGATCCAGTTCAGCTGTAGTTTTGGCCGCGAACGTGGTGATGCTGTCATACTGTTCAATGTGATCGTCCGGCGAACTCTCCTCGCTGCTTGGCTGTTCCGAGATCCTCGAAGCAGTATTGGTCTTGGTCGCCTGCCAACGGCTGACGCCTCCTGGGCTCATGGTAGGAGTTTGGCTAATGTCAAGCGCTGCCCGATCCCCGGCATTTTCTGGGCCATCAAGCATATGCGGGTTCATTGACCACTGCCTCAGCTTCAAGACCAGGGCCAGGAATATAGCAGGAACGCGGCGTGTCGAGGTGCCCACAATAGCTCGGACTTGTAGTATAGCCTTGTCCATGAATTGCTCCACCTTCAGACTACTTCGATCGAGGACACGAGCGATCTGACTTTCAGGGTGGGCTGCAGAGAGGCACAGCTTCGCCAGGACGAACGCAGCATATGATATTCGAACGTAGAGGAAGACTGGAAATCCTCGGCCCTTGATGACCATAAAGTAAGTCTGTCAGTGGTGTCTTGGAAGTAGTAAAGACGGCAACCTCGTAGTGCTTACCTGCTCAGGTGGTATATTGCTGAAAGCATTCATTAAGCTGTGAGCGCTCGATACACAATCTGCCACAGCTATAGCGAAGATCTTGCTCGGGACTGGAGGCTCGTCTTCTGCAGTTTGGTGAACTGGCCCCATTTGGTACGGAGCCTTGAAGTCCTCCGGCGAGTGATCGACGTGCAATGCTATTTCGTGAAGGTAAAGGCGGATGCTGTAATACATTATCGTGATACCTGGAGACAAGTCGGTGTCTGGCGTACTTGAGAACCAGTCGGATAGTCGCTTCTCGAAATCTTTCAGCATGAATTGTGTCCGTAGATCTGTGATCGAGGCGATATCTCCGGGGTCGTCGTACGAGAATGAGGAGCAGATGTCTTCGGCGATGATATTCAGTCTCACCCAAGCAGCCAGCGACCGATCCGAAGGTGCAGCTTCTGATGACTGCTCGATAAAGTCGAGACAGTCACGTACGTAGCTGGATACTCGTAGCATGTTTGGTCGTCTGAGACTCATGGAGACGCTGGAGCAGACAATGTAGCAGGCCAAGAACGTTCTCCTGCACTCCAGACTTGCGGTGTCAGGACTTGAGTCTCTAGAACGAGGCGTCATGGATAGATCTGGGTTTTTTGGGTCCTCGATTGGGTGCAGGTTACGGCCTTGTCGTGAAGGCTTAGAACCGAAGAGGTTCCGATGTGGGACTGGTCTCGTTCCTATGCCTACAAACATAAGTGCAAAAGGTTAGCGATTGTCTTACTCAAGGTAGGGTTTTGCCCATCGTACCGATATCTAGAGCCATCGTAGCTGCCATGTGTATGTACTCGTAGTACTTCAGCTGTCCAAACTTGGTCGGAGGGTGATACCAGACGGCACTGATGAGAAGAGCTTCAACAAGCTCTAGGCTCTTCTCGCTCTGTACAACGTGGCGTTCTGCGTAGATGTGTAGGACTTCTTTATCAAGCCTCGCTGAGAGATCCGCGTTGTCCTTTCCAGCAGCAGCAGCGATGATAGCCAGAAACAAGGCAGGCCTGGTCTTGCGTAGCTCATCAGCTGTAGTTGACTCCGGGATCACCACGATGGGATAGATCGAACACAGGTCTCTGCGATACGTCTCGAACAGTTGCCTTGCCGTGGCCATGGATATAAGCCCAGAATCAACAACGTCCTTACTGTCGTCTCGCGGCTGGTTCATGAAACGATTTGGCCAAAGCGTAGGCCCTCCTTGTTGCCTCGCGTTGTCTACTCCCGGCCGAGATCCATCTCTCGACAGACTTGCCTGGCCTACGCTGCTTCTCTCATACCCAACGCTCCTCGTAGGGGCCCGTAGCGAATTCTTTTCGAACCACAGGCCTTCCGGTCGAGGAGACGGTGGAGCAGCAGTATTCTGGGTGTTTCGGCTTCCGCTTCGTTCTTTTGCCTGTAGCGCTGCTCGCATTGCTTTCATCTCCCTCTCCAGCTCCGAGACTCGCGTGTCTGTACGTTTCCGTTGCCTTCTTTTCTGCAGAGGTGTGAAGACGCATGTTCGGTCGGCCCTGGCGCATCTCTGGCAGACCTCCGACGATTCATCGTCTAGAACGCATCGGACCTTCTGAGATCGACAGTTGGCACAGGCTCGGTGAGATGGCACCTCTGTGCCGCCTAGCTCCTGGTATGTAGACATGAAGGTGGTGGTAGGAGGCTGAATCGATGTACCCCATGTCCTTACACTGTGGAGGTGCACACCGGATGGTCGTACATCATGCTATCCGTCGAGACTTTGTTTGCGATTCTATCATGCTCGCACTCTATATTGAAATGTGGACAGTGTCACTCGTCGTCCTTCAGCTCGGATTACATAATGAGACTCGGACCGCCCAATTAGGCAGTTGTGGAGCTTGTGGGGCAGAACTCTCCTTTGACTTCGCCCGTCGTCTTCCATCATAACATACATACATGATACGTATCTTCCATCACGAAGCTCCATCAAAATTCTTCTGCCTTTGCCAATCGCCATCACCATCCTCAACACCTCCACACCCTGTTCCCGCATCTCGAACGCAATCTCATCGGAGGCCTTACTCTCGAACATCACACTAATCGCCAAACGCAACTGACCCTGGATGCTTGCCTCCTGCATTCTGCCATCCTCATCCGCCCAATATATCTTGTGCCTCATCACATTGTAGCCCGAGCCCTCTTGCAGCCAGCTCCGCACCTCTCCAGCGTCTACGGCTGATGCATCTACTACCGTCAAGTCTTCGATTGGAGTCGGAAAGAGGTGGTGCAGGCCTTGGCAGTCATGCTTCTCGCTATGAACAGCAGCCATACCAAGGTGACGGAACGGGAGCTCGTTGGCCCTTCGTGAGCCCCAGGTATGCCGGGGACTATCGGTTGCGCGAGGTGGTCCCTTTGAAGCTTGCACATCGCTGTCGATCTCCGCTGCGCTGTGTGGTGTTGTTCGGTTTGGAACTGCCATCGAGAGTCGTTTCGAGGGCGTTCTCGTCCTTCTCATGCTGTAGGCTCATGGTTAGTTGAAGAACGCAAAGGTAGGAAGTCAGGATTTAATTTCCTTCTCCTTGTCCCAGATCCACATGTCCCGCCGCTTTCTAATGAACCACTCATATGCCGCAAGCTTGTCCTTTACCTCCGGATCCTTCATGTCGAGGTCGTCCGATCGATGTACGAGGCTCATATTCACCGCAAATTTCCCATCATCTTTTAGCCGTTCCCATATCTGGTTGCGCACGTTATGGTTTGGGTCTGTTTCATTAAGAGCCTTCCCCTCTTTCATCTGCAGAACACGTCCACGTCTGCCTTCGGCCTCCTTGAGAAGACGATAGTACTCATTCTTGAACTCGTTCGCTTGGGCGGTGGTCTCGAAGCCGTAGGAACACTTGAGGTTTTCAATACTGAAGGTTTCATAATTTTAGTCCTTGACCGTCCACCCAGCCGGGGCGAACAGCGGGGTCTGGTTTGAAATCGTTCGGCATTGCGGCGGTGTATCTGGAGTATGCCGAGTCGAGGGAGCTGGATGGTAAGAGAAATCGAAACAGTAGACCATTATTCGGAGGGTCGGAAGGACCATCCACCTTGTGCGAGGTTTTCTGGGAGCGGGGTCAGAACCGTGAACTGGAAGTTCTGAAGGGGTCAGAAGGATCATCTTTCACTGGAGCCTACTCATCCACAAAGCGTCAGAGTCACTTTCCGCCACACTAGCAGCGTCGAATACACCCACGATCAACCAGAAAAGCCGATGGCTAAACGAAGTGGACGACAGCGACCAGGAGGAGGAGGAGGATGATCTGATGGACGATTTTAGAAAGGGCTTCGATCTTTGTGGAGCACAAGCTAGTGGGAGGCTCAGCGGGAGCTTGATGAGGATTTGGAAGAACACGATGGTCCTCAAGTTCCGGATCCCGTCGACAACCAGGTCGAGCTGCTTGCCGATCCAACACAACGCAAGAACAGAGAATTTAGGCTGGAGCTTGGAGCTTGAGCACTTCTCCCTCGATAATCTCCTTACCGAAGTCGAGTATGTACTGTTCAGTGGCGACTTCCAGTTCGAGCTCTACTGGACAAACAAGTCAGGACGCGAATTTCCATTCTCGGGTTCTGCAGGCTTTCACGATGCCCTCGCTGGACAAGTCACCAACCTGCGGAAGTCTAACGGATACCGCTTCTCCTTCTGCGCACGCAGCGTTGAGATGGTTCAACCACAAAAGCGAACACCATCACCAGAGACACAGTCCACCGATGAAATGCCAAAAGCGGCTCCTACAAATACCGCTTCGACTTCGAATACAATCACGATTCAAGAAAATGAGCCGGAACTGTTCATTCCAGGTGCAATACCCGCAAAGGATGCTCCTTCAAACAAGGCTCACTTGAACGCCACACCACCGATCTCGAAGCTCCCCGAATGGGCAGCGCATTTAAAGGACGAAGATCAGAAGAAGAGGTCCAAGACCGACACAAGCTCACCGACGAGTAATACCTTGGGCCTCCTCTTGAAAATGACTATCGGGAGACGGAGGTGGCTGCCCCTTGCACCGTCTATGTCGAGGGAGAGACTGATCTCACTCGATACAATGATAGTTCGACATAGGTCGTACGGAGCTCAGATGAAGTCGAAGATACTCTTGTGAAGTCGAGTTTTTTATGGCGGACGTCACAAGACTGTGGCATCTGGGGGATGAGGACTTCGACAAGCAAGTGCGAGAGTTCTTCGGTGTGCCGCCTAAAATCTGGCTGGACAACGCAGGCGGCATACAGCTCCCGGGGATTAAGCAGGGCACTTTATTCTTCAGCTATGAGTCATATACGGTCCTCTGCTTCCTCGTCCTACGACACGACCTCCAGAAGGGTGGCTTCCTATGCGATGACATAGGAATGGGCAAGACCTGGGCCGCTATTGGTCTGTGGGTCGTTCAAGTGTGGGTGAATCGTACGTAGGAAGACGTATACCGCGATCGAAAGAAGCCCGAAGGCGAGGTCCAGAGTTCACTTGCCTCGCAATCACGAACACGATGCGATCTGCCCTGAGCAGCTTAGAGCGCAAGCCGCTGGCGAGAAGCTGCAGTATTTCTTCCCTTGCCCTTGCATGGAGAACGGGCCTACGAATCGATACACCAACCCGACGGTTAGCGGCGCAGCTCTCGCATGTGTGCCCCCGCAGCTCGGGCAGAATTAGTTTGCAGAGATGGGAAAGATGGTCGGCCTCGAGGCTCTGAACGGAATCGTCATTACAGCTATGGCTACCGGTGGTGCTCCCAAGAAGAAGAACAGTGCTTGTCGTGCTCAGAGGATATTACCGAAGAACGCGGAGTGTCTCTTCCAGGTGCACAAAAAGAGCGAGGAGAAAGATATAGTGGATCCAAAGATCATGAGCAACCACCTTCCGAGTGTCGCACGCAATGTACTGCTAATTGCCACGAGGACAGCGTTCGATAGTCAGATAGCCTGTGCCGGTGGCGGCCGTGGGAACAACAAACGTCTAACAAGATTTGCGACGGCCTTTCATGATGAATATCATCACACGTCAAAAGAGTCCGGCGTTCTCGCGGCGCTTGTTGGAGAAGACAGCATGTTGCTAGACAGTGCGCCAGCGTACTTCCTTACAGGCACACTCATTGACAACAACCTCGGGGTACCTATCACAGCCCTTGAGAGCCTTCAACGAAAGTACAGCTGGAGGGAGAGATTAAGGAGACTTGCTAGGCTGCCACCACTTCCGACGTCTAGGCCACTGTCGAAGAGTAGGTGTTTAGCATAGCGAGCCGCAACAACGGCGGAACGGAAAGCCGACTACCTCGATGCCATCTCATATGCGTGTGGGAACTCAAAGACGAAGGCCTTAACGAGCACGTACAAAACATTCTCTGCATCCTTTTCATCATTTGGAGAAGTACTAGAGGCGGTGTACATCTCCCGAGTACGTTTCTCTGGAACGACTAGCTTCACACTATGTTCTGCCTACTTGCCGTAGCGCATTGATATCGCAAGGTTGGATATCTCTACAATAAAATGGGCATAGCAAAGACGTGGAGCGCGCTCGGCTTCCAGATCAACCAGATATGGAAGAACCGCGCGTGGGACGAGGTGGAGGCAGACCATGGAAAGCCAGACGACCAGATCCGCGAGCACCTAACTCCGAAGCACGAGAAGAATGCTGTCTGCCCTAAGCAGTTGAAATAGCGAGAGTCGAAAATACCGCCGACATACTTTTTCCCTTGTCCATGCATGGAGCAGTCACCAACCAGTACGTACACCTACGCGGTCCGCATTGCTGCTCTGGCCTGCGTACCTGTACAGCTCGGACAGAACTGGTTCTCCGAGATGAAGAAGATGGTCGATTTGGTCAGTCTGAAAGGCTACGTGATCACGGCTGTTACCGGCGGCGGTGCTCCAAAGGACAACGATATTAGACACCGGACTCAGAGACTCTCAGCGCAGAACTGTGAGGTTTTCTTCCAGCACGATAGCAAAGGCACACTTAGGGCCAACGACGGAGAAGATCCCAAGATGTCCGCCAACTCACTCCCACAGTCGGCGCTCAACGTGCTCCTTATCGCTATTACAACGGCGTATGATTCATAGACGGAGGCATCCATGGGCTCTACGGCTCATAAAAACAAAAGCACACCAAAATTCGGACTCTCTTTTTACGACGAATATCATCAAGCCTTCAGCGAGTCACGCGTCCTCGCGGCAACTGCACCCTCGGACAGCATCTTACTCGACCGTGCCCCAGCTTTCTACATGACTGGCACTCTAATCGACAATAACCTCGCGGTTCCCGTAGTAGCTCTCAAGATCCTTCAGCGACACTATGAGTGGACTGGAAAGGAAGGCATTGATGTCGGCAGCATCGAGAACGAGGGAGAAGTCGTCAAATGTCTAAGCAGTTGTTGGTGGGTAAACATCAAAGCTGGCGTGGCTTCGGTGAACGCTGTGGTGAACAGTTATGGCAAGAACACCATCCAGGATCGTGTCCTCAAGTCCGCGGCACGTACAATATCCGGCGTAGCTGCTACTGTCGATAACTACGTCTTCAACAAATCCAGCCGCACACAATGGCTAAACGGTAGACCGGCTACTGCGATGCCCTCTCACCAGCACAAAGACGTCGATATCCCGCTCGACGATCGCTATCTCCCCGCCATGACCTCGCTCTGCAAACAACAGCAAGCGACCGCCCATCTGATATGGAAGGCAGACCGGAAGGCCTATCTTGCAATGTCCGAAGAGGAGAAGGAAGCGGTTGAAGAGCCACCTTCTGAGGAGTGAAGATATTCGCCCGAGCAGTTAGCCGCAGTGGGCAGGGACACGCTCGGCCGTCTCTGCGGCACGTATACGGGTATGATGGGTACTACCGAAATGAAGGCGCTGTGCCCGAGCACACGTACGGACCTCAGGACTACGACAGCAACAACGAGCCCGTTGCCCCTATCGCGGAGAGTATTCAAGGCATCATGACCAAGGTTATTGCCTGCAATGCCGCACCGAAGGGCTCGATCCCCAATCACCCTTGGGCGAGGCATGCTTAGCGTTGGGTCAAGTAAAATGCTAAATGCACAAGCATCCCTGAGTACATCGACGGCTCTCCGAGATCCAATCGAGCAACATGCAATGCTACATAACTTTGTGAGACTAATCACTACGTCCGGGACATGTTGTGACCTTCAGGAAACAATTCGCCACGTGTAGTGTTGAACGGCCGTCGGAAGTGCTGTCAACAATGTAGTCGAAGTTGTGGCACCGATTGGAGGACTCTGGCGAGCATGGAGGGTCGCGTTCGCACGAATAACTGGAGCGGATGTTCTTGTCTCGGTTCGTATTCATCCTGCGAAGTTCGTAAATGCGACAGGCTGGCTTGTTGCACCAATCAGAGCCACACAGATGAGAAGAGTTATAGCCGTCAATCATCATGTCGATTTGATCGTGGGTAGGCAGGCCAGATCCGATCCAGAGTATCTGAAACCAAGTAGGATCGACGATATGTGGTTTGCCACAAGGGCACGTTCGAGACTCGCTGTACAAGCTGGAGGAGACGGTATGATACCTGCTCCTGCGAGGCCGCTATGCACTCGGAATGAAGTAGCGGAAGTCCTTGGTATCGGTCGAGTCTTTGAGATTGGAGCTCTTGCAAAGCCGCTGATTGATCCAGAACAAAGTAAGACAGCCCAGAGGAAGGAAGATTTGCTCAATGAGATGTTGTGGAAAGTCAGTCTCGCCGAGAACGCCAGGATTGGGAGCTAGATCCGAGTAGGGTGAGAACGTCCAAGTAAGAGCTTTGTAGCTTGCCGAAATGCTGTGTTTGATGATCTCCTTTGGACGTCTAGCATGCGCGAGTGATTGGAAGAAGACCATGTTGTTGCATTGAGTAGCTATATCGGCGAACTAACATGATGCAGATGCGATTAAGCCAGCAGATGCTCAAATCGTCGTCGTAGTAGCACAAGCCTTTGTAACGACTCAGCTGCCTTCGTGAGAACTCTATCCTCTTCGAGGTCCACCGGCAGACCTCGTACTAAGAACGCCTCATGGCGTGAAGGATGACGTTCAGACAGACTGCCCGCAAAGGCGGGCTGTACAATTGGAGAAGCAAAGTAGCCTTCGCCGGTCCAGCAGGAGCGGGAAGCTCGAGAGGGTCACTGGGCAAGCTCTCTGAAGTTTGAGGCCTTGCTGCCTTTACGTGGCGAGGCTTCAGCTGTAGTGTACGCCGCAAGCTGCGGTGACGCAGACCACTTTGAGGCTCCGGCGATTCAAAATTGTGTTGGTCGGACTCCGCTTGTTGATGGTCGGATTCGTGATGGTCCGGCTGTCGAAGCTTGCGTTGCTGAGGCTCTTGCTCTTGAAGCTCGAATTCGTGAGGGTCCTGCTATTGAAGCTCGTGTAGGTGAGGCTCCGGCGCGATTCACTCTGGCAAGCGCTGTCTGTTCTTCTCATCCGGTGTTCGGTGGCTATCTTGTAGTACTTACCATACCTGCCGTGTTCGGGTGGATCGTTCTATGCGATGGGTCACCCAGTGATCCCGTAGACCGGAACATATACCCTGGTAGTCTCTCAGTCTTCCTTTCCAAGCTCGTTGAGCTATGGTTTGTTGCAAGACGTGGACTTGCTCATGAGCTTGCGCTTCAAGTCGCCAAAGTTACTCAACACAACCACTTCCCAGTGAAATTTGTTCTCAAAATAAAATCGCAGTACTGTAGACGGCGTTCTTGTCTCCAGAGGTCGAGAGCGATATCCCGTCGTACACCCTGCCGAAATGGGGGCTCTTCGGGGAAGGAGCAGTTCACTCAAATTTGCTCATATCGTCTCGTTCAATATGCCACACTGACACCGCGTTCGCAAACGTGCTCACCTTGCTCAAATATATAAGTATTGCTCCGGTGCTACCGTAGACTGTCACTTCCTGGAATGTACGGCCCTCGCTTTTGGCTCTCGACTTTGTTGCTGTCGGTGTGGACATGCTGTATACAACGTCCTTCCTGCCAATGACCAAGGACACCACCCACTTGGAGTAACATGGATCGAGCCTGACCTGGCTCGTCAGCGGCTACCGCCTTATAAGGCATTCTTCTTGCTGTGGCATGAGTATTGTTGTTATTCACCATGGAAGGCCACCGGGCCCAACGAATCACGATTGCGAGAGGACAAGTTCTTTCCAGTATTGTTGGCCGATCCCGTCTAATCACCACATGACTGATGAGAAGGAGGGAGGGCTTCAACACCTTCGACTCTTCACGTGCATTCACGTCCACAGGAGCCGGTCACTCCGGACACGAGGCCATCAACCAGATCTCCGGATCACGATATGAACGGCTGGAAAGTCAGATCGAAACAAGACCTGGATTGGGTTCGAGAGGAAATTAGAGGTGGACGTTGGTGGCGTTGGAAGCGAAAGTCAAAACAAGCGAGATGAAGTTTCCAGGAACAGGGCAAGCGCCGCCTTGGCTCAGTTAAGGCTGTCTGCGTTGTGGCGTAATACCGTTTCGAATGGCGTTCTACAGCATGGTTTGACACAACTGCAGCCGGTTAACCTTGCTTCGGGCCCGGAAACCGAATTGACTGCGTACAGAAACCTGGATGATTGTATGCGCATCAAGCAAGGCGATTGTAAGCAGCAATCAACGAGCGCGACGATGATGGGACCAGCTGCACCAATCTATACGGACATTCGGGCCGGCATCACGATGTCGTGCTGCAGTGGGGTGTTAACGAAGAATCGATGGCGGACTTCCATCTCTCCCAAAGAGGAAGTCAAAATTGCACCCACTGGCCATGGGCCAGTATCACGACGTGCTGATAACAATGATTGGATCGTGAAGCAGTGCCCTGGTGTGGAGAAACAACCACGTTGGGCGCTTGATCATCGAAAGAAAACAAGAACCAACTTGATGAAAGGGCCAGTTCGATAGAATCAAGGAGACAGTTGTGCAAACCGAAAGACACCGTCAACACGGATCCTGGAGAGGACTCACCGTTTCATCAACTCAATGGCGCCTTGAACCACGCCGGATATCGGATGAGAAGACTCTTGGATTTCGATAAACACGAGCAGGATCGAAGTGAACCGCTATGCATCGCAGCCGCGGTTCCGGGTTGGGGCCATATTTTGACGACTTGCAACGGTACAGGTGGGTTTCCGTCTGATGAAGTCGCAAGGCGCCTGAGAGGTGCGCGAATTATTGTTTGACTGAATTGTCCTGCTGCTATCCGATGGATCTCGCTTCATGGCCAAGGTATGTGGTAATAAGGCACGTATATATACGAATTCCGCGTCGTTTTCATTACTCATGGGCCCGTACTAAAAACAGATCGTCGCTCTGGGCACGTCACGCTTCGAATAGTATTGAATCCTGCGACAGCCCGTGTTGTCGCTTGCCCCTGCTTAATCTCCTTGGAAGTCTAATTTTGCACGACGCCCAGACGCCCTAGTACTGTGGAGGCAACGCTTACGTCGGTAGCTAGCCGGAAGTGGAGTCAGACTGCAGCTGCAGACGCAGGAACAGTTCGACTTTACCGCTCTCCTCGTTGCTTTCTCACTGCATCGCTGCGCCTGAGTGGTGCACGACGAATCACGACGATAGCACCTTGCTTGCCGATAATTAATCTCCCCCCCCATAGCCTTATTGTGGCGCGTCATGCGGACTCTTGGCTGAAGACTGGATCGACTCCATCGGCCTCTAGCTTCACACTATGGGCCAGGGGGAAAGCGTCCGCCGCCAAGGAAACGAGAGCCTCTCACACGGGCCATATCATGGCGGTGGGCGTCCACCTCGCGAGGGGCTCCCTCATATACGTTTGTGGGCCTTGCTCGCTTTCATACACCTCCCGTCGCACACCTACTATCTATCTCTCTTCTTTCCTAGCCGTGAATCTTTTCAGCATTTACTTGCACCAGTATCAGGCTTCACTCGTTACGAGCCTGACTACTGCTGCCAGTACCAACATACAGACACTCCTTACTGATTAATTGTATTACCTTCTGATATCAGCTTTCTCGCGACACGATGAAGACCACCACGTGGTCGCTCGCTCTCGTAGCGGGTGCCGTCGCAACCGCACCTCCAGCCTACGATAATGGCAGCTCCGCACCACCAGCGTACGGATCCACCAGCTCTGAGGCGGTACCAGTGTCGTCCAGCGCACCACCAGCGTATGGGTCAAGCACTGTCGAGGTCTCGTCCTCCGCCTCGGCGGTACCATTCAGCTCGTCTTCGTACGCGACGACCTCGTCCTCTGCCTCAGCAACTGGCTCGGCTTGCACCACAACCTACACGAGCACGTGCGACGAGACCTCGACTCTGATCTACCGCTCGTCGACCGAGTATGAGACATACCAGGTCACCCACACCTTGACCACCACGATGGACGGCGCGTGCCCATCTTCGATCTCGGTGTACCCAGTGTCGTCGTCGTCGACAGCATCCGAGACCAGCCCAGCGACTTACCCGTCAGAGACCAGCCCAGCGACTTACCCATCGGAGACTGCGCCTACGACTGATGAGCCAAGCAACGTTGTGGTCACCAACACGGTCACGAACACCAAATACGTCTGCCCATGCGACACCACCGATACTGCAGTTGTACCAACACGCACCGCTGGCGAGGTCTACGTTACCCAGTTCACCACTGAGTACGAGACCACCTGCCCAGGCGCCGAGGGTGAGACCGCGACCTTCACGTACGGTGACTGGACTTCGCTCTACACCAAGTACAGCATGACCACGACCACCGAGGTCATCACGTCAACCGTCACCGAGCCGGAGTACCCAGCTTTCACCGATCCCGCTACCTACCCTGCGGATTCAAGCGAGTCTGAGGGCTCTCCAGTCACGTCGAGCGGCTCTGCACCAGCAGGCTATCCTTCACCTAGCGAGTCTGAAGGCTCTCCGATTACATCGAGTGGCTGGGCATACCCAACTGGCAGTGCACCTGGATCTCTCCCCCCTTACCCATCCGGCAGTGGAAGCGCACCAGGTGGCTACCCTTCAGGCAGTGGCGCTTCCGGTTACCCTCACCCAACGGGCACTGGCTACTCCTCGTCTTCGTACTCCCTCATCCCGACCGGAAGCTCCAGCACCAGCTCGGCTGCGCCAACTGGTACCGGTAGCTGCGTTCCTTGCCAAGGTCAGCCTGGCAGCGACCCAGAGAAGTGGTGCGGATATGACATCAACGACAACTGGTACTCTGTTACGCCAAAGACCTGCAAGACTCGCGAGTTCTTCTGGACCATCACTAACCAAACCGTCTCTCCCGATGGTATTGACCGCGTTGGTCTCGTTGTCGAAGGCCAGATGCCAGGTCCTATGATCGAGGCCAACTGGGGTGACGAGATCATTGTTCACTTGACCAACGGACTTGACATTGCAGGCCTGAACGGTACTTCTCTCCATTTCCACGGTATCCGCCAGAACGGCACCAACGAGATGGACGGTGTCTCATCCATCACCCAGTGCCCGATCGCTCCAGGCCACAGCATGACATACAGGTGGACCGCATCCAGCTACGGATCTTCGTGGTGGCACTCGCATTACGGTCTTCAGACCTACGAGGGTATCTGGGGTCCGATGGTCATCCACGGCCCGGCTGCTGCTGAGTACGACGACGAGCAGTTCATTGCCCTCCAGGACTGGAGCCATATCCCAGTGAACACCCTCTACGGACCACAAGAGCTTGTCTCCAACGGACTCCGCGGCCCACCCACTTTGGACACTGGTCTCATCAACGGTTTGAACCAATGGCAAGATCTTGAGACGCAGGTTGTAAGTGGTGCGCGCTTCGAGATGACTGTTCAGTCTGGCAAGAGCTACCGTCTCCGTCTCCTCAACAGCGCCATCCAGTCCACCTTCGTCTTCTACGTCGACCAGCACGAGTTTGAGGTCATTGCCATGGATTTCGTCCCGATCACCCCGTACACCACCAACATGGTCGTCATCAACATCGGACAGCGTTATGATCTGATCCTCAAAGCCAACCAGCCCTCTGCCGATTACTGGATGCGCTCTGACAACCAGCAGCCATGCGGACCGCTCATCAACCTCGACATCAAGGGTATCGTGCACTACGCCGATGGCCCAATGGGCTTGCCAGCTTCCGAGGGCTACGGCTACGCACCAACCTGCCTTGACGAGCCCCTCGAGAAGCTTGTCCCGATCGTTCCATGGGACGCTGGTGCGGCTGAGCAGACCATCGCTGAGACCACCGTCATCGGCCCGTACCAGAGCACCAACCTCTTCAAGTGGACTCTGTCCGGCACGACCTTCTACTCCGAGTGGGAGCACCCAACCCTCAAGCAGATCTACGAGGATGGCACGATCCCAGCCACCTCCGGAAACCTCGCCATTGAAGTGCCAGAGCTCCACGAATGGGTCTACATCATCATCCAGACTCCCATCCCACTGCCCCATCCCATCCATCTTCACGGTCACGATTTCTTGGTCCTCGCGCAAGGCCTCGGCGCCTACTCTGACGCGGTCCCGCTTAACCTCAAGAACCCACCGCGTCGTGATACCGCCGTCATGCCCGCTGACCCTACCCAGGGCCAGCCTGGTTACCTTGTCCTGGCTTTCCAGACCTCGAACCCGGGTGTTTGGCTTCTGCATTGCCATATTGGCTGGGTACGTGCATTCTCGTCTTTGTATATATGAAAGAATTAAGCTAACATTCTTCCCAGCACAACGCCATGGGCTTCGCCCTCCAGATCATCGAGAACCTCGAAGGCATCGCCGACACCGTCAAGTACGGCGGCCAGATCGAGGACACCTGCTCCAGCTGGACCGACTACGCCACCACCTACAACGTGTTCAACTACGAATCGGGTGTCTAAGCGTCTAGCGTGGAAGCGTGTACGTCCACGGAGTTCACGAATGATCAAAGAAGCTCTCTCTCGCCAAACCTCCAGCTTGTCGATGTTTCTCGTCTTTTTGGCTAGTCCCGGATATACCTTGCTAGGCAAGGCTTAATGCATGACCATACTTCTCAGGCTTGTTCATGACGGTGCATTCTGGGCAATGTATAGGGCAGGTTGTTTTTATCCCTCAAAATTCAAAGTCGCAAAACTTAATTCACTTCTTCTTCGCGTTTTGCGGCGAATATGTTTGTGCCTTGTCTGTGTCACTAGGTATAGTTGGTTTAATGGTGAAAGTCGGGCTTTTCCACGCAAATGCGAATATCTGAACTGTATGCATGGGAAGTGATGGTATCGATGAATTAGCTCTCGTATTGACATGAGTCTCGTATCCACTATGCAAAGTACATGTAAGCACTCATATCCACCTTTCCTCATACCTCCCATATTCCCCACCCTTACCGTCCCGACCATCATGTCTTCAACTATCGACTCGTCCCTAGCACCCCTCACCCCCTCTTTCTCCCCCACCACCCCTCACCCCGAATCCTCAACCACCCAGTCAATACTCCAACACCTCAACCTCCAACCCCACCCCGAAGGCGGCTACTTCGTCGAAACCGACCGCGATCCGCTGCGCGTGCCTAACACATTCGCCCCCAACCCGAGTTCAAAGTCTGTGGAGACCCGCTCCGCCAGCACGACAATCTTCTACTACCTCACCCCCACCTCCCCGCTGGGACATTTCCACCGCAACAAGGCAAGGACGGTGCATACGCTGCATAAGGGCAGGGGACGTTATGTGCTGATACATGCGGATGAGGTGAAGGGAGGGTACGATGAGTGGACGAACCTGGCGGGCAAAGCGAGGGTAGAGACGTTCGTGGTGGGGCAGGATGTACAGGCAGGAGAGCGGTTGCAGTGGGTGGTTGAGGGGGGAAAGTATAAGGTACGGTTCCCGTGTCCTTATTTGCTGGGGTGCTTCGGAGAGTCGGGCTGATGAGGATGCAGGCAAGCTTCCTGCTACCGGACGAGAAGGACGGGGAGAGCAGTGATGGGTTACTGATCTCGGAGACGGTCGTGCCTGGCTTCGAGTTCGAGGATCATGATTTCCTAGAACAGGAGCGGTTTGAAACGTTGGTGACGCCTGAGCAGGCGAAGGAGATGGAGTGGATGGTTAGGAAAGGCGAATGAAGGTAACATGGTTGTAGTGATATGCCCGCGAAGCTGGTTCTTCGCGGGCGTGCTTGATGCTTGCTCTACAGGTATATGTACAATCGCTCAAGTCTCATGCCAGCGGTTAGTCGCCGCGGCGTGGTATCCTCTCAATCCCATGCGCCTTTCGCTATGCTCAGCAATGCTTCCTCGCTATGCAATCGAATGTCCAATCATCCACCCTCCCGGCAACCGGCCTTCGGAGGTGTCGTTCAGTTCGTTATAGGTGTTCATGAATGTGCTCCATCGCTGCCTCCTCTCTCAACGATGCGTGTCCCTCCAGCTTTCTAGGCCTCGTCGCCGCTGGTGGAGGACGCTGCTCCTCGTCCTCGGTTGAAGCCGTTCTGTAGCCACCAGATGCCGACGCCGATCAGTGCGAGTACGATGAAGAGGATGATGATGATCAGGAAGATGACGATGTTGCGCTGCATCTTGGTGGTGTGGGTTTAGGGTAGGAGCTCGTGGGCGGATTGGTGGTCGTTCTAAGGCTGTCGATGTGTTGTGTCGGAGCCTCGTAGGAAGTTTGCTTGATCGTTGGTAGTCTCGAGCAAAGTGGTCTGCTTCTTCCAGTTGCACGTGTGCAGTAGATATGGTGCTGACCGTCGTCGTTCGCTGTCCTTGGTATCGTTGATGGTTTGAGGTGGGATGTGGTTTTTTCTTTGCACAACAAATAGAGACAGGAATGGATGATACTGGAAAGTCAAACTTACAAGCCACGCTCGCGATGCATCCTCTTTTGTTCGATGGGCGACACCTGCCACCATGAAAATGTGAGGTGTTCGCCTGTCGAATCGGTGGCGGGAAAGGCAAGGCTGGGGTGGCTGGCAGGCGCTCGGTCATGATTTTGCGTCATGCTATCGCACTGAATGCTACGAAGTTCAAAACGATATCATGTCGTGGAAAGATACGAAATATGAATTGCTCGGTTTAGGTGTGACGGTAACATATCGAAGTGCAGAAGTAAACAGTGGCATGTGAAAGTGTTTGTTCGGGCGCGATTTAGAGTTTGCAACGACTAGTGGCGGGATTGTTCTAGGAAACTTGCACAAACAACACTCATGCACATTTCTACGTCCGTAAGCCCATGATACCATAGGTATGGTATTCATTGATCAAATCACCCCCCAACTGCGTTATCTTAGGCCCGTCAACTAATCTGTGGGTGTCTCCTGCTTCTTCGTGGTCCATCTCACGGACTATGGAGGGCAGTGGGCAAGGAGTGAACGACAGCGACGCTCGGCTGCTGGAGCACATGGAATCGTTGCAGCTTCTTCATGCGAGCCTCTCGGACGTTGACGTAGGCTCTGTGCCACTACACACCGCCATACAGCTGCACTCTTGCACAGCCGAAGTGTGCGCCGTCAAGAAATGCCTTGAGACAACAGAATTGCTGGAGAGGATTCTCGTCTTTCTCCCTACCAGCGATATCCTGACAGTACGTTGGACGAACCGAAAATGGAACGCAACCATCCAAGAGTCTCCGGAGTTGCGTTTGCACTTCTTCACCTATAGCCAGTGGAACAGACCTGGCTCCGACTTCCAATTGCTACCGGTGGTCCTTCCCGGCCTAACCATCGAGCGTGGAGCGACAATCCACCTTGGACAATGGGTGACAATCACAATCACAGCAGAAGCAGCACGCCGTATTCTTCTAAGCAATCAACCTCATGAACGAGCTGATCCGAAAACGGTCTTCGACAGCATCGGCGGTCCTTCGGGCTCTCAAGGTCCATCCTTCCTCGGCAGAGGGTCTTCACACAGCGCACAAAAGACTGCAGGGACGGACAGCACTCTTGATTACGCGGACCTCTTCGTGACGCAACCACCTTTACCGGGAATGCAGGTCTTCCAAGCTGTGCTACGGGAGCCCACTATAGAGGCTCCAGCGCAAAGTGCAGAGGACACCGGGCTTGAGAACGATGCACAAGCTCTTCTAGAGTCGCTCCAGACACTTCCAGCAAGCGAGCTTGGGCGACCTCGTCTCCGTTATGGAGCTGGAAGGGCACCGCAACATCCCACGGACTTCACAGGATCGTCTGCAGCACCAAGACGACTCACGGGACCCGTAAACTGGCGCCGTCGTAACTTTCTGCCCTCCATGGAAGGAGCCTCTGCTGAGCCAGAAGTAGAGACACGGCCTCGTGCGAAGATATCGTGTGCGACCGGCATTAAGCTCGGCTTTCTCGCAGTAACAGCTCTCGATATCATCAACTCTCCAACGGCAGCAGCGTCCGAACAAAAAGATGTCAGAGTCGTATTCAAGGCAATCATGTCTTTCACTGAACCAGAAGCTGCTCCAAAGAAGCGACCCAGCACTCAAACCATTACTTGGCTGGGTTGAAAGCTACTGAATCACGAAGGAACAAACGACTACTCAACCTTCCACTTTCGCCTCTCCTCCTCAGTAATCGGCCGCCCATAATACTTCACAGTCAACCTCTCCTCCTCCCCCGACACCCTCGCGATAAATCCAACCATCCTCGCGAAAAGACTCATCACCCAACCCCCAATCCCCGGATACCCGACCTCTCCAAGCGCAGACAACAGCAGCAAGTGGAACATACTATCCGGAAACCCCTCCGGTGTCCCGTGCCCATCATTCACCAACCCATAGAAAATATGCATCGACTTCTCGAACCCTTGATGACCAGGCTGCACTTTCGCATCGAGCGTGATGTTCTCCGTTTGCGAAGGGTTGAACAGCCGATGCCATTCGCCTGGCTGGACTTGGTACGTCTCTTTGCTCGCGGGCGTGAGGTGCATGGTTTTTGTGCCGTTGTAGCCGACGACGCCGAGGGTGCCTTCAACCGGGATGAGGGTCTCGCCGTAGCCGTAGTGGCGGTGCAATGGGACTCCTGTGGACATGGAAATAGTGAGTATGATGGCATGGGGAGGTGAGTACGATGGCATGGAGAGGGGAATAGATGGATGTGTATGACTGACCCCCACCAGGATTGATCAGAACTCTGACGCTGAAGTGCTCTCCTCCAGTTTCGATGCCGTACTTCAAGAACTCGACTTTGTCTTTGATACCGGGGTTGACGATCGTTCGTTTGGCGAGATCTGTGATGCCGTAGGGTATGTGGGTAGCTTTGTAAGACGGCATGGTGGCAAGTTGGACGAGCTCTCGAGCTAGGCGAGACCGCAAGGCAGAGCGTTCGAAAGAATGATCAGGAGCTCAATTGGTGTATGTGTATGCCTTTTCCTCAATAACGACTATCAAACAGCTGCAGATACATCTAGGTTCGTCAGGTTGGGAGTGCTTGGTTTTGTGCGCGTGCTCGGCGAGGCCTATAAAGTGCTGCGTGGCTTTCGGGGCCTCTGCCCTATATTCATGTCTACAAAATCCTTCCGTGACAAATGCGTGTAACGCCGACGCCACACATCTCGGAGGGCTGTCGTGGAATAATAATTAAAAGTGGCATGCAACATATGGTTTACAATCATCTCCGACTCCGAAGACCGTCTCTGGCCGTGACACAGTCGTGTACGCAACCCTACGACATGAACCCCGAGAATGGTTCACAAAAAGCGATTACCGCCATCTACCTGACCATCCATGCCCTATACAATCACGCATCCCTCCCCTCCCCCTCTACGTCGCCACCGGCACGGAAGGATAATCCATCGGATAAAACTCCCTCGCCGCAAACCTAAGCATACTCGCCCCAATATCGAACACGCTCAACACATTCTTCATCCACACATCCCCCAAAATCGTCAAACCCCCATTATTCGACTGAATGCCACTAATACACAGATCCCGCGAACTCGGTATGATCATATCGAGCGCATTGACGTAGAAGATCTTCTTCTCAACACTGACGCCAAAGACCGGTGGCACGGCAGCGCAATCGACGTACCACGCATTCGTGTCCTTGTCAAAGTAGCCAGGCGGATTGAAAGCGAGCGCGACGCCTTTCGCGACATCTGCAGGTGCGTAGACGAGGGAGGTGCCGGAGTCGACTATGACAGTCTCGGGGTCGGAGATGGGGACTTTGAGGGGGTTGTTGGTGCCGAGGACGTTGAATTGGGTGCTTTGGGAGGCGGAGTAGGCGAAGCCGTCGGATTCGATGGTGTAGAACTCGTATGCTGGTGTTGTGGTGCCGATGAAAAAGCCAACGCTTTGGATAGGTGTGCTGGTCCAATTTGGGGAATGTGGGATATCTGGGATACCTCCTAGAGCGAGCAGACCGCCGTTATTTGGATCTCGGTCGATTGCGAGGGCGAAGATGGGCGCGATGAGCGATTGGTTGTACATGTTGACGAATAGCGGGTTGTAGATCAACGTCCCGCCGCGGCGGTCTTGCGACGGATCGTTACCCTGGTAGGCAGAAGTCAAGGTACCATATGCGAAGCCGATCAGTCCTGAGGAGTATCCATCGCCGTACCAGGCTACGTAGTCGACTATGCCGAACTTCTGTCGTGGAACGGTGATTCCACCGAGACTGAATGTATCGTATGCCATGTCGCCATTCAGCGTTTCACCGTCCGCATACGTGATGTTGAAATTCTCGTTGGGTATCCTTTGGTAGTTGGCCGACAAGCTAGGGTCGTATGGTGTGCCGAAGTAGCAGTCCGCTTGCGCTTCGGGCTCGCCGGTGGAAGGGTTGTAGCATGAGAAGTCGGGAGTCACAAGCCAAGGGTCGCTGCTGCCAGTGTCCACGACCACATCGAAAATCTGCCCACCCACTGTGACTGGTGCCAGGAAGACTTGTCCAGCTTCGACCGCTAGAAGTTGTGCCTCGCCGGTCTGGTAGTAAGTCAGTACCAGTCTCAGTTATTCGATCTGCCGAGCAACATACCCCAATCCTTACAGCTCCAGCATCTGCGAGTTTCCTTCCTCGCATCGCTTGGACGTAGGTTGAACTCAATGACTTCGCGTTGCCTCTCTTGAGAGTCACAACATGCTCGGAAACTTTCAATTCTGACATGGGTATAGGATTCCCAGCGAGTGGCATCCTGCTGACGGTGAAGCCGGCACCATGCATGGGCAAGATGGGCAGTACTGGATCATGTTTAAGCGCTGCTACAACTCCGAAAAGCAGCATGAGCACTGCTATCGCCATCGCAGGAGTTCGGTGTTGTCCTGCCTGGCTGCAACAGTCGTACTTAGAGGTTTGATCGAAAGTGGCAGGAGTGGTTCCGTCTGGACGAGTTGTCGCACTGCTTTGAGAAGCGAACGGAAGGAACCCTGGATGCTCAACATTGGTGTGCTGTAAAGACTGACTGGACACAGAGTGACATGCTGCTGTTGGATGTTGTTCTGTCGGTGGTAATAGCTTTTGTGACTGGAGACTGACTTCAACAGACCCCTTGAGAAGTGTTCACTCATTTGTTGACGCGCGGGTATTGCTACATGCCTTAGCCCACCAGGACGGCAAAAGTGGAATGGAACGTGCCGCTCTGGAATGCGGCTACAGCAAGATTCTAGATGCCGCTGGTTCGATGAGTATTCATCCACTTCATCATTCTATCCATTCTGGCTTCCTCCGTGTAATCATCCGAGGACTCACCGCCGCCGTACAAGTCCAGTCGAACATTCTTCCTGCCGTCTGCAATGCCAGCTTCCAGCGTTGCTTTCTGATCCTTGGTAAGTTGATCCTCCTCACCATCTACAAGTACCTTTCGACCAAAGCCAGACACCTCAGCTGTTGCGTTCTTCCTCTGTCGAACAAAACTGGCGCGAAGGTGGTGCGCAAGCTCAATTGCTTGACCAGTCAGTGGCGAACCCTCGCTAGCAGAGATGTAGAAGGATGGTAATTGCAGACCCATTTTCTTGCTTGGGAACCGACGCGAGGCTCTTCTCTTTGCTGGTGGAATAGAGTTGTCCGAGGTGGCTAAGATCTCTTCGGCATTGCTGCCATCCTCGCTTTCGACATCACTGCTGTCCAGCAGATGCTCCAGATTATCCTGAGGTACGTCTCCATGATCGGGCGACGCATCCACCCCAGCAGAACGGAAGAAGAGCAGTGGAGAGGCGAAAGGGTCGAAGTAGTGGCTTGGCTTCGCGAAGACCTGCGATCTCAAATGCTGTAGTTCGCGGAGTGAGATCATAGATGTATCCGCAGTTGGGGAGCCTCCAGATTTGGATTCTGGTGGCGTTGAGGACTTCGACTTCTCATCCAAAGCTAGCCAGTCCACAATCGGATTGCTGACCGCAGTGGCAACGACACCTGGCTCACCGATGCGACATTCGGTAAGTGCCAGCGCCGTCGCAAGGCCGCCACCAACGAGTTCGCCATAAACGGCTACCTTGCCTAGTGATTCTGAGCGTTCGCCTCGAGCGGCCGGCGGCGTAGGCAGCAGGTTCTCGAGCACCCAGTCGTAGCCAGCGAGCACATCGTGGAGAGGCGCTGGAAAGCGATCGGTCTTGCCTATGCGGTAGTTGATCCGTACTAGTGGCAAGTTGATACTTGCTCGCAGGTGGTCCAACGTCAACTCGTTCGGTTCTTGGCTCGTGGAGGACAAGCCAGTGGGCAAGTACAAAACCACTGCTGGTGCATCGTTGCCCTCCTTGTTGGTCTTCTGCGGATGCCACACACTGAGGTGCGTTAGTCGCATACAGGAGACCTCGAGGGAGGTACATACTCAACAGTAATGCTTCCATTGCTGTGGCAAGGTATCGTGATGGTCTCCGGTCCAGGACGCGTCGAATATCGCTGAACCCGCAAAGGCGGGACAAGCAGGAGTCTACATCTGGAGACAGGAAAGCGTCCCTTTGACCAGATCATGCCCTTCGTAAAATGGCTGGTAAATCCACGGTTGCATATAGTAGAGATGAATATGGAAGGTGGAAGTTCAAGTCGCCAGAAACAAACGCCCCGAAATTTAGCCGCCGTAGCCACTCTTTGTACAATCTACGCTCGGTATTGACACATGCACGTAGATTCAGCTGCGACAGTGAAGGCATAGTGTGATTGTATCGTACAATGGTCATCGGCTAAGAGTCTGATTTCGAAGGCAACGCTATGCTATGCAACATCGTGGTATCTGAATCCGCTACCTATACACTGAATACACTACAGAGGTCCTGCTCATAACGCAACAGCCAATACACCAGCTAGCCCGCCCAAAGCCAAGAGACACATACTGGGTATATCTGTCCGGCTCAACATATGTCTCGAGAGCCCAGACACCCCGGCTGCGTTAATAGTCACAGCAGGCGACGCCGAAGATGATGCTGAAGGTCCTGATGTCGCTAGTGGTAGGGTCGTGGCACTGGCATGAGCTTGGATTGATCGCTCCATCGATGTGAACATCGTCTCTGCCTCGTAGTTATTCGAGGCGTAAGCAGAGAGCAGGGTCTGTTTGGTGATAGTTGAGGAGTCCAGGGATGTTGTCGATTCGCCCTGGGAGTGGAAGTAGACAACCTGTGCGCGGATCATCCATATGGGAATTCTCGGGTACAGTGATAGGATCCAAAATCTTACCTGGAAATATGTGAACGTAGTGTACTGAGGAATGGTCAGTGAGAATTCCATGGCAGACACAAGGTCATACATACGTGGTATTGCGGGTATCCACTAGATCCGGCTGCTCCAGAACTCGACACTGTCCCAGAACCTGACGCCGCTCCAGAAGACGATGATGCAGTGGAGGAGGCGTTCGCAACGCTGCCGGTGTATTGGCTGAAGGTCTGCAAGAGAGTGAGTACAGACAGGAGTCGATGTCTGGGAAGAACGCTACTGACCTGGGTAGAAGTGATCTGGGCGGACAGTATATCCGTCACTACGAGATATGTCAGTGAGTATCCCTTTAAGCTATCGTTGCCTGAACAGGTACGTACCAACGTCACCACCCCTCTCTCCAAAGCAGCAGTTCCCCTCGCCACTTGGACATTTACCACAGTACTGGTCCGGATTGCAATGGCCGCCGTCGCTGAATAACGTTTAGTCGAGCTCGTGTAGGTAACAGGTGGTACTCACGCGCAGCACTGTGAGCCGTCCAAAGGATAGCAAGCTCCAGGGGTACAGCAGCCGTAACCTTCAGCACAACTGCGTGTACGTCAGCAATGTCTTGAACCTAGTCGCCCTGGAGTTTAATGTACTTGTAGTTGCCTGTGCAACAGGTGTTCGCTTCTGGAGCGCAGAACCCGAACCCACAGCACTGCGAGAACCAGCAAGGTTAGTAGCGTCGGGGGTGGTCGCATAGTTCACCATTGTTACCTGTTCACCGCTGTCACAACATCCATTACCTTGCTCTAGTCAGCGCTGATCCAGATGACGTGGCCGAACTGGCAGACTCACCACATGCTTCGCCCTGGCAATCATCCCGAGTGAAGATATCGCGTTCGAAAAGGGCAGGTGCCTGGATTGACTCGTTCGCCGCTATAAACTTTGTCGGATACACCAGCGCCGGCCAGCTTGCCGACACCGCATCGAGCGCGGCAAGGAGCAAGCAGATAACGAGAGTTGTAGAACGACGCATATCGAACGCAGGTCAAACGCGACGCAGACCTAGTGATGCGATCCTCGACGAGGCCGTGAAGGATGTCTACTTGGTCGATCAGGACACCGACATCGTCCTGTTGAGCCGCACGCGACAATGCAGCAGTGCCTTGCCGGCAGTGCCAGCCTTCTCGGGAGGCGCCAGGCCACAGACCGGTCACGAAACTGCATGTTTGGACAGGCAAAAATCATATTGAAGGAGCAAGCCTTCTGCTTGGCAATGCATAACAATCAGGAGTCAAGTCCAATCGGAGAGTAGAGTCCTGGCGGGTTCGGGCTGGTTGTGGTTAGAAACCCCCGAGTGTTCACTAGACCGTCCAGGAGCTGAAATTAGCTTTTGGGCCCTGGGGGTGAGCCTCCACGCGACTTTCGCTTCTTGCTTCTGGGCTCGAGTGAAACCTCAGCCCCCGAGCGGCTATTTGGGGGCCGTTTCGTGGTGGCAGAGACCTCAGTCCTTGCGGGAAGCCAGGACCGTCGAAGCAGAGCTGTGAGGGTCAAGATGACTGTGATGAAACCCTTCGACGAGATGGCTCGGAGGCTATGTTAGTACATCACGTCGTCGAGGCTCGGATCAGGTGCTGCATCCATCGATACTTCGACCCTGTGTCAGGCAGAAGGATGACCTATCATCAAGGACTGCGGTGTCTTAGGATGCAATCAACCTGGACGTTGAGAATGATTCTATGAGTGGACGAACGAAATTTGAGATACCTCATTTTCCGTTCTCCCATGAGCTGTTTGAAGGAGGTGAGAGGGAGGGAGTATGATTTTCTTCAAGTATCAGCAACACACGATGCCAGCGCATTTCGTCAAGGTAAGAGTGCCTCATCTCCACGAGTGTGGTCGGTAGGTAGCTCACCCCGCTTCACGACCACGGTCATGTTCGCTCGAACACGAATGACTTTCCTCTATTGAAAGCTCGACACCATCATCATATCGATCTATCACGGAAACGTGATCATGTTGCTCCTCACCGTGCATGCGTCCGACGGTTCCGGGCCATCCACCGATAGAGAGCGATCGTATATACTTGTCGCTTCTCAACTCGTCTACCTCCTTCTGTCCCTACAATCATCGCCTTCTCCAAAACACACTCGCATCAAACAAGATGCGTCTCACTCTCCTCGGCCTCGGCCTCTGCGCAGCAGCTTCTGCTATACCCCTTACCGACCCCAGCTCCACCAATGACCTTAGCCAAGAGGTCGACGAGGCCGCGACCCTTGCCCTCCGAGAGGAAGCCTGGGACTGGGAACCAGAACACTCTCACGAAGGCGGACTTCCCGCGAGCGGCATCCTCGCCGAACGCGACCTCCCCATCCTCGGCGTCGTCTCGGGCATCGTTAACCCCGTCGTCTCCAAGATCAGTGACATCGATCCGTCCCTCGGCTCGACTGTTGGCGGCCTACTGAAAACCATCAACGGCCTCGTCTCTAAGATCCGAGACCAACTCGACAACTCGCTCGGAGGACTAGGCGGCGGCCAGCTCAGCGCCAGCAAACTTACTGGCCTCGTCAACAAGTTTAGGAGCTATACTAGCCAAGTCGAGACTCTGATCGAAAGCGTCCTCGATCAACTCAGCCCGCAGCTCGGCAGCAAGGCGAGACAATTGCTTAACAAGCTCGATAGCCAGATCACTAGTATCGAGAGCCAACTTGGTGGCGGATTGTGAAAGCGCGACGTCAGTGAACTCGCGAAGCACGATGGTATTATCGGTGGCCTGACTATCCAGATTGGCATGTTGCTAAGCAGATGGTCTTTCGCAGTTATCGATCAGCGCTTTGCGAAAAGGTAGAGAAACTGCTGGGGCAGTATGACGATACAGTGGGTGTACACTAGCTCATAAGTCTCGCCAACATATCACATCACAAAGCCCACATCACAAAGCCACTGCAAGCACACCAGTCAATCCAGCAACCACTCCCAATCATAAACCTCCAAGATCGACCCAAGCAGCTGTAGTGCTCGAGCCTCTGGGCAAGCTCCTGGCTGCTCCGTTCGTAGACGACGTCCCGCCCGCCACAGCAGTCTGCGACGGAATAGATGGCATCGACAAGCTTGCCATCCTGCTCGCTTGCTGTTGCATCGTGCCTTCCAGCGACGTGAACTGTGCTTGCGCCGCTTCGCGGTTCTCGGCGTAGACGCTGATCAGGGTGGTCGTTGTGGTCGTTGTGCTCGTCTGGTTGAACAAATAGGTCAGTGGCGCGCTTCCAGCACTGAGCAGAGTACGCTGCAAGGATTTGCTTACGATGGTGGGAGCTTGTCGAATGGTGGTCTGAAACCAGATGAGGTAGTAGAACGTCTGTGTGGAGTGTCAGTCGGTTCTCGGAGGCTTCGGGGGCTTGCTTTGACGCACGAATGTGGTGTAGTAATATTGATACTGGATGATGCCGCCGCCAGTGGACGAAGACTCTGCGTCAGCGGACGACGAGGATGCTGCCGCATAGGACGATGATGTCGTTTGACTGACTGCAAACGACGATGGCACCGGTGCGAGAGAGATGGACGGTAGCGTGTAAGTATACGAATATGAGTAGTAGTCGTACGTCTGATTCGGTCCGTCACAACACCACTCGTAGTCGCAGTTCTGTTGCGTGCAGGTGTCGCCGGATGGGCAATGGCCGCCGTCCCTGGGAACGGTGTTAGTACCTCAACTGAACGCGGACACTGGTGCCCTCGGTGGTCGGGTACCCGCAACAGTCTGAACCCTCAGGCGCACAGTCATCACCACAGCAGTAGTAGCCAGGCGGGCAACCGTATTCTCCCGGACAGCAAATGTCTTCTAACGGGATGCAAGATCCAGAGCCGCAGCACTTGTTGTCTGAACAGCAGTAGCCGCCATCAGGGCAGGTTGGTCCTGGTGCTACACAGGTCTGTCTCAATTCGAGAACATCTCGTGCGAACATGGCGTGGTGAGATGACGTTCCGATGGTATCGTTGTCATAGATGGCTTGGGGGAGTCCTCCGCCGGCTGCAAGACGCAGCGCGACGCAGAGGACGAGGAACAGGGCTGTATGCATTGTGATCGAGAACTTGAAAGTCTAACTGAGAAGTGCGGAGACCTATTCTTTTCCTACCTCTGAGGAGAAATGCCTCCGATATCTTCTGCTGGGATGCAGGGACACCAACGCGGCAACACCATGTATGCATGATCTGCGGCCAAGCAAACCGCCTCCCCACGCCATTCCAGACACAGAGAAAGGTGTAGTCGTTGCAACGGCCGCCAAGGATATTTCTCGAGAGATCAGCATCCAAACAGTCAAGCTCTCGATTGAAGAAACGCCACAAGGCGTGAGTCAATATCTTGGCCTGCAAGGCTGCATCCTACGACCGACGGGATCCAACGCTCCGTCGCGATGCCATTGGTGCGTGTGGTTTGCATCTCCTGATGTTCACTGATCGATATGGGGTTTGTTGGTGACACACTCCCCAGTCGATGGAGAGAGGTGTGGTTGTTATGGACATGCTGCCTGAACTGATGCACAAGCATCGCGTGACGTTCGAACTAGCGTCCTGTATATCCCGAGAATCGATCATTTCTCCGTAGTCCATGGTCGAGCCATTTGATCCATGTCCGGGTTGGATTTGAGTCCTGCTCCTGGTTGAAAAAGAGGTGTGGCTGCCAAAAATAGCCAGCCTGGAACCGTTGGCGAGGGTCGCTTTATAAAACGACGATCTACCGATGTAATGAGATGATAGGGACACCGGTGAACGATGTAAATATCTTGGCGAGGACCGTGGCAGTTGACATCGGTACGGACGTATCTCGTGTATTATCAAGGAAGTGACAAAGGGGTTGAAGGAGATGCGGTCGAAAGAAGAAGCACACGTGAGAGTGGATCGCGAAGCTTGGCTTGACGGCTCTCGGTCCGCGCCTCCAATATGCTTAATGTTGCCACCATCGCAGCGATGAAATTCCGCCCTGAAGTACACACTGGTGTCTGTATCACAGCCAGCAAGGCTACCCACTCCTCAATTGCTCCCTCAACCCTCTATTCCCAACAGTTAACGTAGCATCTCTGATCTCTCTTTCAGCTTCTTTGGCTTCACGCTTCGCCCACCGCCCCTCTTTCTCCGCCTTCCTCCTCTCCTCCTCAACTTTTCTCTCCCGTTCCGCGAGCGCTCGTTCCTGCTTCTCGCGCTTCTTCTCCCCCTCCACATCCCTGACCTCGTCGTCGTCTTCGCCTGCGGGCACGGGCGGGAGAGTCGAGATATGCTTGAGGATAATCGGATCCCGGACGGGCGTGGGGAGGGAGATGAAGTGCAAATGCCCCAGTAGCTGTGACGGGAGAGTATCGAAAGTGGTTGAGCGGTTGAGCGCGCGAAGTGGAATGGATGAAAGGAGGTTAGCGAGATCCGCTTTGCGCGTGCTTTCGGGCAGTTTGAGGCGGGATATGTGGTCGCGGTAGAGCTTTTCTCGGTCTTTGTCGCTGAGTTTGCGTTGGTTCATGATACTCTCTTTCTTGTATTTGCGTTTGAACTCTGGCCAGTAGAGCTTCGGCGTCGCTTTCTCGGCAAGGAAGGCTAGATAGGGTATTTTCGGATCCTGTTGCTCGGCCTTCGCGCGCTCTTCTTTCAAGCGGGCGGCGGTGTCTTTGACCCATTCTTCCCACACGGCTTTGCGGGTGCGGGTGTTGGGGAGGAGGGTATGGCGGTCGTCGTAGAGGATATCTTCGTTATTGAGAAGATTATCCCAAGGGGTGAAGGGGGAGATGTTATGGTCGTCTAGCATGGTGCGGAAGTGGAGGGCGGCTTCCTGATCAGAGACGTCGTCTTCGTCCGAGTAGTCCATTGGGTCTTCGTCCTCGTCGTCGGGTTGGTCCATGTCTTGATCCTGGTCCTGCTCCATGGCGGCGAGTTGCCAGGCTATGTCGTCTTCTCCAAACTCCACCGGACCGTCTTCTTCTTCTTCTTTCCCTGCCCCGACATCTTGCCCAACCGCAGCAGCTGCACGCCTCGCAGCTTTATCCTCCCCATCCTCGCCCTCGGAATCCGTAACCTCAACCTCCTCATACGAGATATCACTCCCATATCCCGCCTCTGTCGCCTGCAGAATCTTCGGCTGCAAGCCCTCTACTCCCTTCACAGCCTCCCTCGCATCCTTCTCCTCCACCCTCTCAGCCTCCGCAGCCATCTCCGCCATCAGAGCCTCCTCGTCCTCCTTCTGCAAACTCTCGCTCCTCCGTCTTCGTGACCTTCCCTCTTCTCGCTGGCCTCTGCCTTCTGCAACCTTCGTCCCATTAGCACCAGTGGCTGGCCCTCGCATAACCTTCAGCTGCTCCTCGGCCCATCGCGCATTTTGCGCTTTCTCGGTCTCTAGGGCTTGGCCTTGCTGCAGCTCTCTTACAGCATCCTTTAGTTCTGGAGGAGTGCGCCACAAGCTCTCCTTCGTCTCTTTATTGTGCATGAAGTACCGGCCAAACTTGGTCCTCACCAGGATCCAGGGCTCGTGACCGGGCAGAGGATGAGCGGATTTTGGCATGTCCCTGGCATGGCGGGGGTCGCTGCGAGGGTCGCGACGTTGATTAGATCCTCGCGGACCCCGGGGAGCTTCAGACGGGGCGTTGGAGATGCCTTGCGAGGTGGAGAGCTCTGGAGGTGGGGTGCTGTTGGTGTAGCCATATTGGTCTTCATTATCGTCGTCGTCGAGATCGAAGGAGACGAAGTCGGCACTGTCCGCTGCCTGTTCTGGTGGAGAAGGTTTGAGGCGCTTGTTTGGGGACTCCATGGTGGGTGTGTCGGTGGTATAGACTTCTTGCAGATGTGGTTGAAGTGGTCTTGATCTCGGGCGAAATATCTTAGGGTCCAGCAACCCTAGTGATGCGTGGAAAGCGCGTCTTGAGCTGCCTGGAGCTTCACCAGATCAACCAAGCGACACGTTCGACATCTCCACGACCAGCTCTCGACTCAATAACTACAAGATACCCTTTATACCCCTCACAGATCCATCACAATGTCGAGAAGATACGATAGGTGCGACTCAACTCATACGAGACCTTGACATGCGCGATTGCTCACATATATACACAGTCGCACGACCATCTTCTCCCCCGAAGGCCGCCTCTACCAAGTCGAATATGCCCTCGAAGCCATCTCACACGCCGGCACCGCCCTGGGCATACTCGCCACCGATGGCATCGTCCTCGCCGCCGAGCGCAAGGTCACCAGCAAACTCCTCGAGCAAGACACCAGCGCCGAGAAGCTCTACATCCTGAATGAGTACATCACCCCAAACACCACCACACTAAACGAACAGATCGCTGACACGTGATGTATTGTAGCAACATGATCTGCGCCGTAGCAGGCATGACAGCCGACGCCAACATCCTCATCAACTTCGCCCGCACCAACGCCCAAAAGTACCTCCTCACCTACAACGCCGACATTCCCTGCGAGCAGCTCGTCCGCCGCGTCTGCGACCTCAAGCAAGGCTACACCCAGCACGGCGGCCTGCGCCCCTTTGGCGTCTCCTTCATCTACGCCGGCTACGACCCCCAGCGCCAGTTCCAGCTCTACCAGTCCAACCCCAGCGGCAATTACGGCGGGTGGAAGGCGACGAGCGTAGGGGCGAACAATGCGAGCGCGCAGAGTTTGCTGAAGCAGGATTATAATGAGGAGTGCAGTTTGAAGGAGGCGTGTGAGTTGGCGGTCAAGGTGTTGAGTAAGACGATGGATTCGACCAAGTTGAGTAGTGAGAAGATTGAGTTTGCGACGGTGGGGAGGACGAAGAGTGGGACGGTGTATCATCATTTGTGGACGGCCGAGGAGATCGATGCGTTGTTGAGGGAGCATGGGCTGGCGAAGAAGGAGGGCGAGGGGGTGGAGGAGAGTGGGAGGCCGGGTGAGGCGGTATGATTGTTCGCAGGAGTACGATTGAGGGCTGAAGGGTGGTTTCAAGAAGTACGGCAGCACCAGCCACTGTCCGATATACGGAAAACGATGTTGGTGGTGTACTTTAGAGCATTTTGACTGCATCAGCGAGGCGCCTTGCGGAATGATCAAGGATGGGAGCCAAGCAGCCAACCCGCGTTATGTGAGTCGATCTCATTCACCTACAGTGGCCCAGTCACATGCAACATCACATGTCAAGACTGAAAGATGACGTTGACGCGGAGCTTATTCGTTAGTTCACTCCGACAGTGAGTATTCACACGGTGAGCCTACCCAATAAGAAATCAATATCCTTCACCTGCGACCTCATAACAACCTCACTTCATCTTGTGCAAGATCTTTAACAGCTCCGCAACCTCTGCAAAAGATCTGACTAGCTCACAATCACATGCTACCACCCTCCCATCTGATGCTTCGCACCTCCGTCTCCTTACGACCCTCACATCAACACCTCACAATCAACCTCAACACACCACACCCACCATGTCGCCACCCACCAAAGACGGGCGCGCTCCCACGCGCAAGCAAGATCAGACAGCCAGCCGAGCGTCCGTGACCGGCCTCAAGAGTACGCTCGAGCAGAAGCGCCAACAGATTGCCGAGTTGGAAAAGCAGATCGAGCAGGATGAGCGCAATCGTCGGCGCGTGCAGAAGGAGCAAGCGGAGTCGCCTTCGCAGGTGCGGCAGCAGAAGCGCGCTCTTGCGCCTAACCCGTACCGACAGCTGGATGATCAGGTCACGCCGCTTCGACACCCGGTGGCTGTTGGGCGGGCTTCGAAGGCTCCGCACACTCCGGTCCAGCCTGGTCAAGCACCTCAGCGCGTTGAGCCCGCCCAACCCGCCAGCCCTACCCCCCTCACCGCTCTCTCACCTCAGGACCTGCTCGACCTCTCCACCACCATGCTCCCTCCCACCCTCAACCCCAAGGACGTGGACCTCAATTCCGCCTCCGCGACTAAGACGCTCCGGTTCCTCTTCCCGGGCGATGAGCCGAACCACTTGCCGGGGAAGTACAAGGAGACTATCGTCCTCTTCTCTACCTCCAACCCAGCCATGGCTTGCTTAGAACTCAAGCGCTACCTCTTCAAATGCCACGTCCCCGAGAACCGTCGCGCGGTGGGGATGGTGCGGATGGAAGGCCAGCGCCTGGACGAAGCGTGGGACAAGATGGTCGAGAACGAACACTCCCGCAAAACCACAACCACCTCCGCCGGCCCAGGCTCAAAGACGGCAGCCGGACTCAAATTCCTCCCCGCAGGCCAAAAAGGTTGGATCCTCATATGCCCTTACATCGCCACCGTGCCCAATCTCCCACAGGGCAACGTGTACTCCGTGCTCGCTGTCCTGATCCCCGGCTCCCCGGAGGTGAGGTGGTTCTACACCCCCTACCGAGTCGGCGACTGCTTGCGCCACCTGCACACCCTGGGTAACCTCGACCGCTCGCTGGATTTGGAGGTGGAGAAGGATATCGCCTCTGGCACTCAGAGTCATGCGCGGCTGTTTACGTTCGTGCGAAACGCTTTCCGCGCCGCTGTCTCGTTCCCCGACAGCCCGGACTTCGTGAACGCGCAGATGATTACGGATTTCGCTCCGCCGATCCGGGATGTGCAGGGGGCGTTGGGGCGGTTGGAGATGAATGAGTTTTGGCATAATGTTAAGCCGTTTGGGAAGGAGAAGGCGAGTGCGAAGGAGAACAAGAAGACGAAGGGGAAGGAGGGTGAAGAGGAGGTGCAGCCGAGCGATGATCGGTATTTGGGGCACCTAGATCCGGCGGAGAGGGAGATTGCGTATATGGTTGGGCTGAAGGGCGCGGAGTATTTGTTGGTGAAGAGGGAGTTTTTCAAGGCGTTTTTTCGGGAGGTGTATCGGAGTGATAAGCCGATTGCTGTTGTCGACAACAACGGCAACAATACTTCTGACGAAGCTATGGAGGGCGAGAGGCCTGCTGCTGCTGCGCCTATGACCGAGGTGGATGGGGAGAAGGAGGACACCACGATGACGGACGCAGACAGCACACCAGCTCCCACCACCAACGAAGCCACGACCAGCCCTCCAGCCGCCGCAGGCACATCGCCGTTCCGCCCTCTGCCCGCAGCAACTCCAGCACCGACATCAGAGCACACCGCTACCGCCACCGCCACGCCCGCAAGCTCCCCCTTCAACCCCAAGCTCCGCCGCACCGCGCGCTCTCGCGCCCGCGAAGACACGCCGCAGTCTGGCTACAGCCCCTCTGTCGCCTCGACTGATACCCGCCCCACATCGAACCGCGCAGCTGGCAGTCCTGCCGGCAACCGTGCAGGCGACCCTGCGGGTGCGCCTACCGGACGAGCAGCCGGTCGAAGCAACTACGCAAAGCAGATCCGCACGACGCACGCGCATCAGGTGTGGCTGGAGAATGTGTACGAGTTTACGGTGACGCGGGCCAAGACGTTGCTTGTTGGGTGGAAGGAGATGTGAGTCTGCCTCGTAGATACTGCTCCATTGGGTGTTTGCTGACGCTTGATACAGGGGTTTCCTGGAGGAGGCGTTCTACATCGATTGGATCAAGAAGGGAGGATTGTTTGAGGATGAGTTGGGGGGGAGTGCGAGGGAGTAGGGTAGGGTGGGGTGGAGAGTTGGGTGTGAGTGTGGAGGGAGTGTGAGGTGAATGTGAGCAAGAGGAGGATATGGTCGAAAGGGAGATGTTGTTGGGAGGATGTTGTATTGTACTTGAACTGTTGTTGACTGCTGGCGTTCTGGGAGGTGTGATTGGGTACGGATGATTGCATGATGAAGCTCATGCCAGGATAACTTGAAAGAGATGGCAGCGGCGAGTGTAGCATTATGTGGAAACGTTTGCAAACCTAGACAGAACAGCAAAGCGTGATCGTCTTGCAAGGTATGCGAATCGCAAGATGGCCCCGAAATATGACTGAAGGACACCTGTCCTTATCGACTCCTCAACGTACTGAGCGAATCCGGACGCCTTATAGACCCCTCGAACGCATGGGCAAGACAGCTGTATTCTACATTCTCTCTGATACGATCGTGGTGACTGATAGCTGCTGCCTAGCATGTCAAAGTCTTCGTGCCAACTGGCCTCATGGATATAAACAGATCGAAGAGCTCATATATCATTTAAGGTGTGCCTATTGAGTAGTCTCTACGTCCATATATGATCAGTCCAGTATCGCAGTTCCCAGCATCACGACTGCAATGGCCATCCCCATCCCAATCCATGTCGCCGAAGGTACGACTGCGCCTGACCCGGAAGAAGTCTTCATCTCCACGCTCACCACGAAAACACCTACTCCTCGACCAGTCGACCCAGCCGCATCGATCAAGAGTCTCTTCGACGCCGTCCCAGACACTACCAACACCCCCAATACAACCATCGAAATCTCGCACTTGCAAAGCGCCACAAAAGCGCTGGTCTTATGCTGCCTCCCCTTGACCCTCGCCTGGACGGCGATCTCGACGCTCCTGATGCTCGAGTACCTCGCCTTCAAGACCAGGAACCCGATCTCCGACGACAAGAAAATGGAACAAGTGCGAACGTGTGTGCGAGAGGATGTCGAGGTGTACCGGAGACGACTAGCGCGGGTTGACGCGCGGATGCCGGAACTTGTTTCGAGGTTTGTGCTGCGCTTTCGTTCTCGGTCGTCTTGCACTGGCTCGATGAACAATCCACTGACGCACCGTTCGGTTCGCAGATGTCAAACACAATACCACAACTCCGTCGCGTTCTTCAAAACCGCTTCGACGGCCGTGCACACCCAAGCTGACGCCACCGACCTCACGGGGATTCTGGCTTCCTTGTCCAAGTTCGCCTCCGTCAAGTCGTACGTCGGCCTCCTGGTTCTGGTGGCTTGGACCATGCCGTCGCCGCCGTGGATGTGGATCGTTTTCGCGGCAATACTGGCTTCGATGAGCAGGTTCGCTGCGGTCAAATCGTCTGTTGGCCTTCTGGTACTGATGGCATTGCTGATGCCGTCGCCGCCGTGGATGTGGATCGCTTTCGGTTGGTTGATCAAGCGCGAGGCTACGAGGATGGTGAGGAAGCAGGAGCCAGTCAGATAGAGGACGGTTCGCAGCTGACTGCTGACAGCCGGAGTGGGAGATATGTGGAGACTTGATTTAGCTTGTGAGTCTCAAGTCTGGTCCGCCTTGTTATGGCGTTGTGGTCTTCAACCAGCTAGCTGTGAAACGCGTTTTAACAGTAATGACACCTGCCGTGCTCAGATTTCTCTCCAAGTCATGCCTGCCCTCTCCTGGTATGGCGTAGGCGCTGCATTGTCGTCGCCGAATGGGTCATCGTCACCTTCATCAGCTCCGGAGTCCTTTGACGTGGAGGCTACTGGCACACTCGGTGGAGGTGGCATGGCAATATGACCAGGACGAGGAGGCTTAACGGGCGATGCTTCGTTAAGATTCAACCCGGCAAGCTGATGTTGCGCACTTGATGCTGGAGGTGCAGGCGCCTTGGGCGCTGCATGGTCGCTTATCTCCCACGCATCACTGTCGCTGTCGTCGTCAATGCTGCGGTCCGTGATCTCGTAAGCCGTCAAAGCTTTGACAAGTTCGTCGTTGGCATTGACAAGACTGCCGATCCAGTCGTCCGACTCGACGTTCTGTATGTAGTACAGGATTTTGTGGCGTAGATTCTTGCAAGCCTCAAAACGTCGAACGCACTCGGTATTCTGTGACACCTGCTCCGTCTCTCGATTGATAAGCTGTAGCGCGTTGAGCAGATTCGTCGAGGCGATAGACGCTTGCGCTATTGCGGTAGTCATGTTATCTTTCTCTTTGCCTAGATTGAAGGGCTTTCCAGGCCCGTTCTTCTTGTTTGTTTTCGAAAGTTTTGACGTGAAACCTGAAGATGAGAAAGTTGAAGATGTCGATGTGAGTGTGACCGGGTTGTTGGCGCTGGACGAGGCACGGGAGCGACGACCAGAAGGTCTTGATCGTGGCTGCGACTCGCTGTCCGAATCAAAATTGCCGGTCTCCTGGAGTACCTTCTGTCGGGCGGCTTGCGGTCGCTGTGTTTTCGGCAATTCTTTGTAGAGGTTTGCAATGCGCTCGAGACCTGATACGTTCTGGTAGCCACTCGCCCACTGTACGAACAGTACCCTGCACTTCTCACGAACTTGCGGGTCAACCACCTCGTCTCGCGGGAGCAAGCGGAGTCGCTCAAGCAAAGGCTCATCGGCGAACGTTCGCTGAAAGCGTGATCCGGCGTTCTGTATCAGACCATCGAGAATGACAAGAGCTCTGATCTGTCGGTGCGAGTTGCCATACTTGCTGTTGGAAGTCAGTGACTTCATTGCCAATCGTACGGAGAGACTCACAGCTTCTTGCGAATCGCTCTGGCCGCCTCTGTTGGTCCTGACGATTGGATCCGGATGACCTCGACCAGGTCCGGGATGCCGCTCGAGTCGTCTTCATCGTACTGCTCACTCGTCAAACGTTCGATCTGGACCGTGACGGCCGAATAGGCCTTTTTCTGTTTCCAACGGTCGAGTCAGCCATTGTCAATCTATCTGCCATGCTACGATATGATGCCCTTCAGCCGGCGAGCCCGGCCTCGGCCTTGAGCTACGCAGGGCATATGGCTGGCGGAACTTACTGAGCCGTGAAACATATCTGCTGCTTACTCGACCGGAATTACTCTCGTAAGGATGGCAGTGACAACACGATCAAATCCTGCTTGTTTGTTAGGTTGTGAGTGCTGATACGAACTGCCTAGATAGGTGATATAGTGGAGCTGTCGAGCAGGGATCGCAGAGCGCGCTGGGCTGAGCACGTATTGCACAACACTTCGTCGGTGAATACAGTTCTCTTCGTCTCGTCGCCTGTCGACGATACCCTTCGCTATCGGACGGTGCTGAATTATCGAAGTCGACCGAGCTCCAAAGCTACGCGTGCCTGCTGATCTTGTTTGTGGGACGAGCCTTCCGCAGCGCCGAGGGGTAGAGGTAGATCTGGCTCCACCAAGATCCGGCCGGAGTATGTCAGTTGCTCAGTTTCCAGTATGTGCAGCTTGTGGAAATGGGATGGGAAAGATGTACATGGACCAGGTAGTAATACTTTCTGGAAAGGTAGGCAGTGCACGTAAAAGCTGCAATGAAGCAGGTGAGGTAGGCTGCCACCAAAACTTTGATTCGACGTCACTTCTTGGCTTTCACGTGTCGCATATCTCATGGTCCCATTTGATCGCGTACAGATAAGCACTGTTGCAGCTTACGACGCATAGTGAGAGCGACTTCAAGCTAGGCTGCGGTAATGCCTTCGTGGAAGGGCTGGAGTGAGCCGGAAGTACGACAGAAGCCACCTAATGCTCAGGCCTCAGCCATCTCAACAAGGTGTGTCTAGACCCGTCAAAGTCCAGACGGGTATGCCTCTGACTTGTACGACAGGAGCGTGCCGGCTTCGATGGGGTTCACAGCAATCAACGCGCCACAAGGTAGCAAGCAAGCTCCGCTAGACATCGCCCAACCTGTACAATCGGGAGCGGACCCGTCAGCGGCCTCGGAAAGGAGTACCATGCCTTTGATATCGGAGTACCTAGGCCGTGGAGATGGAGGCGATGAAGCGCCGGTCACTCAAGCGCTACGTGGCCAAGGCACGAAGACCGCCAGAAGTAGGGGCGGGAAGCGAGCTGGTACCGCCAACGTGGCTTCAACAAGGAAGCGTCGCAAGACTAGTGATGTATCAGAAGGAATGACAGTAACGAAGCCCGCTGCGAAGAAAGCAAAATCAAAGGTGATAGTGGAGAACGAAGCCGAAACAGACGCACCAGCGAATCCGCAACAGCATGCAGATGATGATGCCGCGGAGCATGTTGCAAGTAACGTGAACCAAGCTGTCCCGGTCTTCGCTCCTCCCACGTCGATGCAGACCTACCACAGCGCCGGACAGCAGACTTCGGTACAAGCTCTCAAATCTGCACATGGCCGCACCAAAACGCTATACCGCCGCACTGAAACTCCTGGTCAGGATCAGCCAGACATCAGCTACGCCGAGCCTTGGCTGAATATACAACCTACTTCTGAAGCCCAAGGCACCAGCCCGTTGTCTGCCAGAGTTCTTCGACCACGGCACGAGAAGGCTGTCGCGGTTGTGGTCCCGGGACAGGACCAAGAAGCCCGTATGCCGGCGGCGAAAAGCAAAACTGGAAAGCAAAAGAACAAAGCAGCTCCACAGCAAAAGGCTGCGGTAACGACGAAGTCCGGACGTCGCAGACGCTCAACCCGCAGTTATGGCGAGGATTTCTTCGGAGATGACGACGATATCGATGAAGTCATGGCACTGGCAGATACGGTCGAGAAGGTGATGCCATCCCATAGACCCACGAAGAAAGCAGGCAAGACACCGCTAGCGACACCGGTCACATCTGATGCGCCTGCCGGTCAGCCGAAAGCGACAAAGCGGCGGACGGTGGAGCGAGAACCAACACAAATCCTAACAGCCGACGAAGAGTTCATTGTGCTGGACGATGAGCAGGAAGCCGAGTGTGAAGGCACCCCCACAACGTCTGAAGCAGATCACGATTCTGCACTACGCCGATCACCCACTCCGCCTCCCCGTGATAAGAAGTTCAACATGCGCGAGGTTGATGAGCACGAAGACTACGGTGGTGCTCTACTGTCCGACAGCGAGATCCAGCTTCTAGAAAAGCTGAAATCTACAACACCACAATATGGCCACAGACCCATGGTACGCCTGCCATTCCCTGCCACTATGCTCGACCGCTCCCCCATCTTTGGCGCCACCAACACTACAACCCTCCGAACCTGCTTCCGGATCGGCGAAGCCCTGAAGGAGGGCTGTCAGGCAGTCCGGTGCAACCGAAACGTCATAGTTGAGCTCTTCGCTCGTGTCACGGCATCCTGGCGTGAGCCACATCCATCTAGAAAGCAGCATTTCGCCTTCAAAGACTTGTATCACGACAAGCCGCCGCATCTCGAGGGGACGTACGAGCTATGGGGTCAAAGTCGGCTGTGGGATATGGACAGCCAGGCTTTCCTGCAGACCGGGAAGGAGGGCAAAGGAGGGGCGAAAATGTGTAGGGTCGTGGCAAGGATTAGGAGAGTCGAGATGGCGTGGAGGTTGGAGGTACTTAGTATCTGGGAGGCGGACTGGGAGGATGTTGAGGTTGCTGGAAAGATCTTTGCGAAGGTGTATGGGTTCCCGAGGGACTGATCGCGGTGGGGGTTGGGGGTATGGCTGAACGGGTGGATGTACGAGGATATGATGGATTTGCTTAGCAGGGTGGATGTCCTTCGATTTGCTATTCGTGATCTAGCTGAGGTTGATGTTCCTCGCTATATAGTCGAGATCCTGCATGCACATGTTTGACGAACACTAAGCACATTCACATGTCTTCAACTTCAACTCAGTATTGGACCTGGCCTCTGATTGGCTGCAGCCCACGCGAACCTCGACCGTGGATCAATACTGGACTCCACGCTACGCACGTTGATGACGACGGATCAAACAGTGTCGCGACTCTCCAACACAATCACACCTCAACCAATGTAACTCCCAGCTGTACAATACGATGTCCGCGACCGCATCCTCCTTCCCTCCCTCCTTCGACCCCGACAGGACTCCCTCGAAATCGCGCTCCTTCTCCGACCCGCCCAGCGCCAACACGCCCACGAGCACTCCACCAGCACTAGCGCCCTCTCCATCCTTCCGCGAGAAGCGACCAACGCAGCAAAGCAAAGACGACCATGCCCTCCCTACCACTCCAAAGCCCAACCGGCCCGCTCGACGTCCGGATTTCCTGTCGCGAGGTCTGTCCTTGCAGATGCCCCCGGATGGTAGCACCTTCTCCTCGAGCTCCATGCCCTCGCCTTCGCACTTTCCTCGACCCATCGATGTCCCGCTCTCGCCCCAGCTCAATCGGGATAGCGTGTACATGCAACAGCAACAGCAGTCGGAGTCCCCAGGTGCAAACGCAAGCATTTCCGCCTCACCAGCAACATCCTTGCCAAGACACTCCCGCGGACTCGACTTCGCCAGAGCTTGCACAAATCTGCATCACTCGACACTCGCGGAGCAAAGCTCACCTGACTCGAGTCCCGTGATCTTGCAGAGAGGGGGGATGATGATACCTGGCAGCAACCATAACGGTGGAGTGAATGGAAGGAAAGAAAGCATGAGCAGCATGATGCTTGACTCACCCAACATAAACGGTCTGGGCAGCGTACCGTGGGGTTCGTTGGCGCCTGAACGGAGTGCCGTCAGCAGCTCTGTCGGCAGCGTGAATATGCTAGCCAGTGAGGATGAGAGCAGTGGAAGTGACGACGATGAGAGTATGGCGGGTGACGAGCATGACGATCCCATCTTCACCACGCCGCAAGTGCATAAGTTGCAGAATCCGAACGCGCCGACGCCTTTCGCCCCGCCGACGACACCGGGCGCGGGCCAGATGTGGGGTGGCGGCAGTCATGCATTTTCGCCTGCGCAGGCGTCGTTGATGAGAACGATACGGAAGTCAAGATTACCGAAGAATGGGAAAAGGAACAGGAAGAGCTCCAGTGCGAGTGGGAACGGCAGCGGATACTCATCCCTAGGGTCACCACGGACAGGGTCTCCGCCACCTATGCGGAGCATCGAGAATGCAGCGAACAGTGGATATCTGAACTGGGCTACTGCTGCTAGAAGCAGACGGGAGAGCTTGGCTTTGGGTACCGACGGGTTGCATATCTCAAGTGGCAACGACAGTGGAGACGAGGCATCTGGGGCTGGCCTGTCGACACCTGGAGTGGTGAGGCGAGTTGTTACCAGGCGTGGTAACCTTTTACCAAAGACCAAAGGTTTTGCACGCATTCGTGCGGCACTGCTAGAAGAGGCAGCTCCAGTGGATACTGAGGTCCGCCGCGAAGCAGAAACAATTCGTCAAGTGCGCGAACGAGACGGCAGCATCGACGAGCTCGACCTCAACTATGATGGCCGTCCACAAACCGCGACCGCACAATCCTCACCGAACCTACTTCCAGCCGTTCCCGAAGCGCTCCAGGAAGACTTCGAGAGCAGCCTCGATGGCGAGAACTCATCAGCCTCCGGCTACACGAAAGGCCTGGGCATGAACTTCGCTACTCACGCCAATCGCAACTCTGGCGGCCTCAAATACTGGAACCGCTTCGATCCCTCACTACAACGCACCCCTCCACCACCCGCCTCCTTCCCGCGACAAGGCAGCAGCAACATGTCCGATGTTAACATGGACAGCGAGCCGAACATCACCAACACCCCACTCTGGCGCCGGCCTCGTGCCCGTTCTTCCGCCTCTGATGCTTCTGAGGCTCTTGTCCCGAACAGCTCAGGCATGCAAGCCGCAGGCGTGAACGACGATATGCATATCAAGAAATTCAAGCGCCGCCGCGAAGACGACTTCGACATTGCTACCATTAAACGCCGGGCCGTCTCACCAGGCATGAGCGCGCAGAACTCGCCCGTACTTCAAACCCATTCGCCGTCGCAGAAGGAAGCGGGTGTGGCGTGGGGTATGCCGCCAGAACGTAAGGACGGTGCAGGAAAGATCTTGCCGGCTTCAGCTGGGTCGGAACTTAGTGATGTGTCGAAGATCCCGATGCTGTCGACAACGCCAACGAACGTGGCTCAGCAGGGAAGCAGACATGGCAGTGGCGGGAGCAGTATATCGTTACCTGGCGGGACCGTTGTGGCGGGCACGGGGAAGAAGTTGGGGTTGCAGGGGATGGTGGATACGAATGATGGGTTGATGAAGATGAGCATTGAGTGAGAGGGACAAGCTCGGTGCAAAATGGCGAAGAGATCATGTTTTGTTTTGAGTTGTATCAAGCGAAGGCGCTGTTGGAGCAAAAGCAATGAGCGATGAGCATGGCAAGGGCTCGGACTGGCGATCAATGTCTGGCCTCCGAAACCATTCCGAGAAGGGAGGGCGGACTTTGTACTTTTGCTGACGACATGAGACATGACTTTTACGACAGCACCATGAAACGATTAGGATACTGACTGCCTTTGGCAGGAATCAAGTGTTAGACAACGACTATTAGTCTGTCCCAGGTCATGTTTTCGTGCAAAGGTATCAGGTAAGTCATCTTGGTCTCATCATCTCTCTCGGTCGTCCAGTCCACGGATCTCAGTTCTCCAGCCCCATGGATTCCTTCACATGATCGTGCATGGGATGCAGCAGATCTCGCAGTCACTGTTCAGAAGTCAGCCTCTCGTATCAGAAGAGGGGGAGAAGTCATTTGTCACCTACCAGTCAGGCCCGCAAGGAATGTCGATGCATGGTCGCGGTCCTGGCTTCTTGATCACTGGCTTGACTTCGGGTGAAGCGGTTGACGGTTCGTGGGTGTGGTCGCACATAGTGGCCTGTTGCCTATGTCAGCTTGACGAGTGATGGCTAAGTGCAGTCGTTACATACTGTAGCTTTGGTAGTCTGTTTGTGAGTTGATCTTCAGATATCGCCAAGGAAGTGTCTTCTGTAATGAGTTTAGCTTTGTTTCTGGAGGTGAGTGCAGTTCTGCAACGAACGTGAAATTGAGAGTCGATCGAGTCTCGGATGATGTTGGTGAGGGATATGTCGAGTGGAAAGTGAGGATCAGTATAGTAGACACAATTGCAATCAATTATCTGGAGTGATCACAACCAGCATTGAACGCACCTGCCTTGGCATATGAAACACATGGAAGCGGCAAGGTGACGCCAGCGAGCCGCTCCGTTTATCCGCCAAGACTCAACCTTCTTCCGTCCTTCGTATCTTGATGTTGCAGATATGCTGCTGCGGTGAGACGATTGAGCTCGAGCGATTGCATGGCTGGACTATCAACACTGCACAGATACGATCCTTATGAGCATGCGCCTAGCGTGTCGCAGGCTATCGCACGCCTACCCTTCACGCCTATTGTCTGTCCACCTTGGACTTAGGGCTCGACCTGGGCATACGAAAGGAGCAAAACCAGGAAGTAGAGCTTACATACTCCGCACACATTGCGCCGTTGGTAAATTCCATACCGACTACCTTGATCCACGAGCGACTCCAGTTACTATTGTCGTCGAGTGCTAATTCGTTCAGACGAATCTCCTTGGTAAGCTACCAACAACAACGGTGGAGATGTTCTATCATCATTTCACGGATTCAGGCACCTGCACTCTACGGTCCATGTGTCTCTCGAAGCAGGGGAGGAGTGCGGCCGCCGTTATACGTTGTCACGTCCAAGGCATCCTCCGCGAAGATCCTACCGTCCGCGCAATCTCGACCAAGATCCTGCTGCCAACACAATCTTGGATCACCTTCATATACTCAGAACCTATAAGTTGCACGTACTTTCGTTCTCCTCGTCATCATATCTTCACCTCCCAGACCGTCTTCGTCTGCAACACTCTCACATCTCATATTGCATAAGATGTTGGCACTGCAGCTCGCCGCGGCTTTCAGCCTTCCCTTGTGTGTTCTTGCTTCACCTGCACCGCAAGCCTCATCCGGCGCGCCGACCACACCGGTCACCACAGTGATGGAGCCAGCCACTGCTAAGACGGTAAACTTGGCTGCAGGCGCGAATCCTTCGAGAAGCATTGGCTGACTTACACCTTTCAAGGCTCCCACCTCGACTCCTACCTGCCAAGTGGACAATTACTTCGCTGGCTGGTGTGCTGTCGATGGGTGGAAGTCGGGATGTCCAGGTTCCGGCTGCAGCTTTTTTAACGTCGCAAAGGTTGCCCAGAAGCCTGTGACAGTCCACACCGTCATCTCTCGGATTGGGCGTGTATGAATGGAGGGTACAGCAATCGGCAAATACTACTCCATCCAAAACATTTGCTAACCCATTTGCCCATCTGTTCATAGGTTCTGTAGTTACTCAGCTGACACCACCGGTGCAACTATCGACGAAAACATCCCAACGGATAACGGTTTGAAGAGATGGTGCGATGCTGGGAACCAGATTCCAGCTGGCCGCATTGTAGCTTTCTCCGTTGGAGACGACATGGTGTACGTTTGCAATTACCTCGACAAGGAGATAGGATGTACCTGGCTATCTGAGGTGACTGAGGGTATCAATGCGGTCATCGGTCGGGTCGGTTGAGGAAAAGTGGTAAGTGGTTACTTTGACACGCTTGAACCCCACGAATCTGCGCAATTATACTTACACGCCCTACTCAGGTTGGGCCTGGTCGAAAACTTGGAATAAGACCTACGGGTTGGAGAAGAACGGCACACAGACGGCGTGCACCTACAACATCGGGGAAAAAACCACGCCAATCTTTGTGTAGCGGAATCACAGGTCGTCAGCTTCTTGAGCACGAACAAGCTCACGTAGCAGATGATATTGTGTTCACGCAATGCGGCGAGCGCGCTATGTCGGACGTGGCAGGGCTCGTTTGGAGCACGTGGGGAGTGTCGTGGTAGCCGTACACAACCTTCAATGGGGGTTCGATTTACTGCTGTTCACGAGAACAATACGGTCACCCCAATTCTACACTTGGATGATACCCCCTAGTATCTGTTAGTTCTACCAATTGCCTCAGCTGTTTCAAGCCCTTTCCTAAGAGTGGTCCCATGTTCTCACAGGCGCCGTCAACCACTCTGCCAGCAAAATCGCAATGTATGTGGCAACGAGAAAGCCAGAGTATGCTAACGTACAAGATCAGCTTGCTGTCCTCGAGAGGCAAGTCCGCACCATAGTTCGTGAGGAATCTTTCTGGAATAGTGTAACCGTAAGGTAAGCTATCTCAACATGGCGCTATGTCGCGACGACCACTCTATCGACGCAGGTTGCATGAGTTGACGGGAACACTCAGCCGCAAATCCTCGAGACGCGAACACGAATATGCGGAGAACAAAATTCATACTTCCGATCTCTCTCAACACAAACGGCTTCACCACTCTAGCTAGATCGGAGTACGACCTCTGGGCATCTAATGGCCAGGGAAAATTTCGCCTTATAACTACAACAGCCATCTTGTTGCTCGCGTCCTCGAAACTTCGCAGCCGTGAGCGCCAGGATTCCTGTATAAAACTACACAGAGTACAGTACAGAATACTGGTACTCAATATAATGGCTAACACCGCCAGTCTTTATCTCTTCAACCCACATCCCGTTCTTGCCCACAATGAGCGTCTACAACACCCGCCTTTGGCTCTTCCTTGAGGACTACGTCTACTACCAGCCGCGTCAGCCACGTGTCCGAGCCAAAGACAGACCACTGCAAGTGATAGCCGTCGGCCCTGTACGCTCAGCAACCGAGTCGCTTCAACACGCTCTCATCCAGCTTGGATACGAACATACATATCATGGCTGGGATCTACTCTTCGAAGAACGCCACAACATGCGAGGATGGGCAAAACTCGCACGACGGAAATTTCTTGGAACCGCAAATAGTGGTGGCGACTGCGATATTACAGCCGCAGACTTCGATGAGCTTATGGGAGACGCCGTGGCAGTCTGCGACATACCCGCCTCGGTGTTTGCAGCAGAGATGATTAGAGCATATCCTGACGCCAAAGTGATCATCAACACAAATCCGGACCTCGATCGCTGGCACGCCTCGGCAGAGAAGAACGTCGTTGCTGTCAATCGTAGCTGGTTCATATATCTCATGTCCTGGACGATGAAAGATTGGTTCTGGGCCTGGACTTCATGTGAGAGGTATAGTCTGGAAAACCCTACCTCCTGCCGTGAGGGTTGCTCACCCTTATTTGTAGGTTCCTGCTGCCCGGGCTTTTCCGGTGTGTGGGACAGAGTCTCGACCTGGGCGTGATGGGCAACGGCAAGTGGATCTATCGAGAGCACTGTGCCATGGTCAGAGGTCTGGTACAAGAGGAAGGCAGGCTGTTGGAGTGGACGGCAGAGGACGGATGGGAGCCTTTGTGTACTTTTCTCCAGAAACCGATACCGGATGAACCGTTCCCTAGGGTTAACAACGCGGTGGGCTTCCAGGGAAGGATAGAGAAGCTGACGAAGAGGTGGTTGATGGAGGGACTCCGAAATCTGGCCATTGGGATTGCAATTCTGGTGGTGGTGCTGACGGTCATTTGGAAGATGTAGTGCTCCGACACCAGAGAGTTTTCGGCACGTCTCTCGTGGTGGTGAATGCTAAGTTGCCAGGTCTGTTACTTCAAATCGAAGCTGCACCGCCCTTTCCTGTGTGCCTTCCTCGGACCGCAAGTATCAGTGCTGGCATCGCAGAGCAGGAATCATGATCGACAACTTTTGGAACCTGAGGACGGTGCTGCGGTGGGAGAAGTCTTTGCGGAACAGCAACAACCGCCATCTCCGCATGCGCTCCCAAACTCCATCCGTGTGGTCCATCGTAGGGACAAGAGGCCTCCAGCTCAGACGTAGCATATATCGGTTCGTGTGTGAGATATATCTTATCGTTGCGATATAGATGACCCATCGACCATAGAGGCTGGCTTCTCACAGCTGAAGTCAAGATCATCATCTTCCAAACTTCTTCACCTCTAAATAACGGAGAGGAGGGTAGCTGGCCAATGCAAAGACACAGCCTACCCACATGCCGACGTCAGCTCCGTCGCTCACTGTCGCCAGCGGTCCCACGAACCAGAGCTCCGACATGCCGAGCACTGCACCAGCCCACCCAAGCAAGAATGCTAGCAGCGCTGCGTATCCAATAGGTAGCCTCTTTGGATCGGCCCACGCAGTCCAATCCAGTCCCAGCCTAGGTTTGAACAAAACATGCTCTTCAGCGACAATACAGATCATGGTCATCAACCAATACCCCATCAAGGCGAGGAAGTTTTGAAAGATGACGAAGAGCTGGTTCCGACCTGCCAATCCGCAGATCAATTGAATGGTGACAAGAACAATGACCCATACCCACCGGGGCAGAGCCTGACCCCACCGACCCATGATCTGGCAGCCAATAGCGGCACTGTAGGTACCCGGAACGCAGTTGGCGATGACGCCGAACGCAATCAAGACCGAACAGAACTTCCCGAATCCACCTAGAGGTGTATACGCTTCGGCAATCAGCGCCCCTGAGGAAATGTCGAAGGCATCCGACCATGCCGGCACCGCAGCAACACCACAGCCGAGACCGATGCCAATCAGGTCGACGAACCAGAACGAGACCAGTAATCCGGAGAGCGTCAAGAGGAAGATCTTCCACTTGGGCGTGTCTGGCGGATAGTAGACATAGTAATCGGAAGCCGCAGCGGCCCATGAGTTTGGAATGTAGAAGCAGAGAGTAAGGAATGACAATCGATTTGCATTGAGAGCAGAGCCTGTCACTGAGGACGGGAGCGAGACGTTGAAGTGCGGGCCAGCTGATCCGACCAGGATAAATAGCACGAAGAGTTGAGGGAACCAGGCGAAGCTATTCGTTTCGTTAGTGATAGAACCGCCCGTCTTTGCTGTTCTACACACCGTTCGTAGACGTGGAAGATCTTCAACCCAAAGCCAGCAATGGTGCATTGGATCAGGGCCACAATGACGATTCCTACAGCAATTGTCATGTGCCCTCCACTGACAGCAGAAAGCACCTGGCCGCCAATGATGCAGTCGATTGTGCCATAACCGACCATCAATATTATGTTGAGAGGCGTACAGATCTTCGAAGGGTAAAAGCCCATGAAGAAGCGGTTCACAACCTTGGCAGCACGTCAACATAAGGGCAGAGAGCTCGATGACTTGTTCGCAGTGCGTACCATCGTTCTATTCCCACTGACTGCGCCCCACGTACTCATGTACGCAGTCGTGAGCGAGCCCAGAAAAACCCCAACAATTGCACAAGCAGTGCTATCGGCGAATCCGAGTCCGTAAACGATATTGCAGGTCATAGCGACAGCCATGTTGTTGATGGTGAGGTTCGCGCTGAGCCCAGAGGAAGCCCATCTGTACCAGTCCCATGGTAGACAGAGGTAGGCGGTGTTCGAGTGGAACTCGCTCAAGACCTCTGGCCTCGAATCCTGCCATGCCTTCAACTTTTGTGTTCCATTGAGCGAGCCTGCTCGACCATGTCGCATGTGTCCGCGGATAAGGTTGTGACTGCGGTGAGAATTCTAGAGGCGTGCCCTTTTCGACATCAACATCCGCCACGCGAGTATGTGTCTTGGAGGCTTCTGCATCCATTATTGCGTCCGAGGAAGAACGCGAGTTAAGACAGGAGTGACGTATTCTTAATCAGTTCAGCCGGCGAATACAAAGACAAAGGGAAGAGGGAAGCTTTCCATACGCCACGTCCCAGTTTATCTGTGAGCTGTACAAGGTGCAGCTAATGCTAGACCATATGCCGGTTGTGGCCCCCGTTCCGCGAAATATGCGCGAACGTGCAGATGGGCTTGCCAGCTACTGCATGAGTCCGATGAGACCGGGCTTCTGGTACACGAGAAAGGCTCGAGTACCGCGTTGGCATGAGACACGAAACCTGATTGGCGTACTGTGTCGAGTCCGGATGAGACTCGCGTCATTCTGCGGTATACTGGTACCACCTCGCGATAGAACTGCTGCATCTCACTCGCAAGCCGCCACAGTCATTACTTGCACAAAGTCGGTATAGAACCTGCGTAGTGCTGTACTGAAGTATGGCATAGAAGACTCCCAGATCGATCTGGAGGGTGTGCTGAGATTCAGAGCAAAGTAGCTCGTACATCAATGACTGTCGTTGTACACATTTCGAATGGGAATACGAAGGATTGAGAGAAACAAGACACGTCGTAGGAACGTGCTTGAGAAGTCACTACAAGCCTTGAATCCAAGCTCGGAGGAGTCCCCAGTCCCCACAGCGCCTCGGGCCGACACGTGCTGATGAATCACGTGCGACATTCTGTCCACTCATCGAGTTGTTCTCACCCTTTCCGACCTTCTCACCATCCCCTCCAACCTCGTCCTCAACTGTCGCCCTCGCACCTCGCCCTTATGATGCCAAGACCCGCAGCGATGCCCTCAGCAGCAGCCATGCCAACTTTCAAAAGTAAGCAGACATCGGGCCCGTCCACTCCCACAACAGGCAAGCTCCAGAAGCATTTGGGGTACCCATCACCGAGTATCACGCTCGTGTCGAGCTGCTGACTATTGCAGTCCACCGCGTTATCGTACATCTGTTGCAGATTGACATTGTACCCCAACGATTCATCTTCGAGCTTGGCCATTATTTCGGCGGAGACCGGTGTGGTGCTTCCAGCCCCGCCAGTTGACCTGTCGCGATGAGAAAGCATGGCGCACTGTCCGTTGACGAGGCGGTTGCCAAAAGTACCGCAGTTCTCCGGCGCGATCGTGGTGTCGATGAAGACGTAGAAGTTCTGTCCGCGGAACAGGTTTGCTATCAAGCTGTGCTTCACCCTGTCCAGACCATCCGTGAAGGCAAAGCCTAGTGTTGAGGCGACCGGATCGCCGAGGAAGCTGCCGTCTTTGAAGTTCTGGACGATCGGATCAAGTCCATCGTTTGGCAGCTGGCCAGACGTCTGAAGTCTCTCTACCAGATCCCGGAGATCAAATGCACTGCTTCCGCCGAACAGCTTGTCGTTCACGCCCTTGAGGAAACCTTGGGTCGTCGAGAACATCTCACTCAACTGAGCGCTGACCACTTGGGTCCACTGCTCAGTTGAATCGATAGGCTCTGCTGGCTTCAGAATGACCTCGTCAGCAAAGGTCAGTACACCACCGATGGCCGAAAGTCTAGCGCCAACTGCAGCGCCACCGGGCCCAGCAGAAACCGACAAGAGGCCTGATGCTAGACCCACACCCCTATAGAAGTAATCGTAAGTGTGATCCATTGGACCGACCCAAGATTTGGCAGAACTCACGAATTCAGGGCAGCGATTGCGTTGAAGGGCTCTCTTGTCTCCCCGTCCGGTGCGAAGTCGGCTACGAGGGCGTCCTGAAGGAGTCAGCAATGTCTCGGATCTGCGAGCGGCTACTGCTTTGCAGGCTTACGATGGCAAGGGTGTTGACGATTGTGCTATCCTGCAGTTGCTCGTGGGCGCTGGTAAAGATTGACGAACTGGTTCAACGCCAACGGATCCGACAACTGGCTGGCGGCCTTGGCCGCCGCGATCCGGATGTAACGAAGCACAGGTGGATTGGAGCTCTCGCAGGAATCCCGTGGTGGCCCACAGGATGGACCTCCGAGGGCGTTGCAGCTGAGCGTCGAATCGGAGGAGCCATCGACCATGGCCGCCAGCCAGTTGTCGGATCCGTTGGCGTTGAACCAGTTCGTCATAAACTCTGAGGCTCCACTGAGGCCCCAGGATGCTGGGTCGTTCTCGGGTAAAGCGCAGATATCGCTAGGAGCAGCTGCGGCGACGATCAAGTTCCCGACATCTGCTTCTGGAATTGGGATGGCGGAATTGGCGGTAGGAGCAGCCTCGACAGCCACGGCAGAGCTCGTAGGGGCGACCGCATTCGACGACTCCGGTGCTGCGCGTCCTTGCGGAAAAGCCAGCGATCTCGCGGCCAACACCACGGACAAGAAGATAAATCTGGCAGACATCTTGAAGGTCGAGCCTGTGTGAACAACTGGAGTAATAAGTGATACCCAAAGGCATCTCTTCACCTTCCCAGGCTAAGTTCTTATACCATTCCCGCACATCGGCAGCCCACTGCAATACTCGTTCCGGGGCTGAGCACGTTGGACTTGCAATGCCTATTCGGAACTTGACCACGTTGGAGTTCATCTCGGCACTCACTGCATAAAGCAAGAAGGCGTACACTTTCATCCAGGTGTGCGCCTCGGGGCACAGTGTGTCTATGCCATTGGAGGACAAGAAATACTAACATGTAAGCAGGCATATCAGCGCCTTGGTAGCAAGTCTTGGCCTTCTTTCGGCCTTCTTGGTATCGCTGACTTCGCTGCATCAAGGCAACTAGATCTAGGAAATAGGTCGGTACTTATGGTGTAAGCGCACGAAGATGGTTTACTTTAGAAAACATGCTCAGCGTGCGTATTTCACGCTAATACATATAACTCACTCGGGACCTCACGGTTGCAACACAAGCACAATCACCACCTCTCCCCATCGTAAACAAACTCAATATGGGTGTCTCAATTCCAATCCTCTTCGCCTCCCTCCTTGCCAGTGGTCTCGTAGGCTTCACCACAGCCGAAAAATCAGTGGTCAACCTCTACAATGGGCCTGGCTGCGCATTCCCAGCAACAGCCTTCATCGGCACCTGCGAAGGTAAGTCACACACGGCACGACCGCCCTGGTCGTCAGCTTCGCCACTCAAGGTCATGAGTCCACCCGCTAACCGCCCGCAGCGAACTGCTTCCAATTCGGCTTTGACTCCGTCTGGACCGTTGCCGGCACGGACGACCTCGTCTGCATCACCTACAAAGATGACAATTGCCTGCTGCTGGAGACGCCCAACGACAAGGGCGCGGCGTCTTCGGGCTCGGGAAAGTGTGCGGAGACGCCGGGGGGCAAGTCGCTCAAGTGCTTTTCTGGGTGTTGAGTGCTATGAGCCGACGAGGAGGCGACATGTGCTGCTGAGGGGTAGCGAGAGTTGAGGTGCGTGGACGTCGTGCATGAGGGAGATTGTTTTGCCTGCCGAAGTGCTTTCGATATCCGAGAGTGGAGCGAATGTTTCTAAGAATACATGTGTCGTGTGTACAGTATATACTACAGTGCAGCTATCAGCAACAAGACCAAAGCAACGATACAGCAGCTCTTGGGTATGTTAAAGACTAGAGCAGCGGCTGCTCCTGTCGGCGTAGGACCTGATGCTGGAGACGTAGGACTGCCACCCACGCCGGGCACAACACTGCCTGTGCTTGCCGTAGTACGAGGGCCTGTACTTTGCTGAGCTCCTCCAGTAGCGGGAGCACTCGATGAGCTGGATGCGTAGCTGATTGACGAGCTGTACGGATGACCGCTTGAAGAGCCGTACCCAGAAGATGTGGCAAAGTTTGGTACGCGACTTTGTGCTCCTGCCGTGATGCTCTGCGTCTTGCCGTTGACCACCAGTGTTTTTCCATTCGACGCGAGCGAGTACGTCGTTCCTTGATATGTGATTTGCCCGCCTCGGGTTAGAGTTTGGGCACCGATGGTGTACTTTCCTCCTTCTCGGTTGTCTGCGCCGATTGTGCTTCCACCAACGTGGCTGCCAGCAGCTTGGTGACCGCCGACGGTGATGAGAGGGTCGCCCGGTGGTAGTACGGTACCTGGTGCACCGGGTCCTGAAGGAGCTGGCGGAGCTGTGGAAGACAGCGCTGGAAGAGAAGAGCCTGGTGGGTAGCGCTTTTCGTTCCCTGCTACTGTTGCTTGTTGAGCTGCGGCACAAGCGCAGAGTGCGAGCAGCGCAGCATGGCCGATCGGGGAGATCATGTTTGGCTCGTATCGGAGTGAAGGTAGTGTCAAGACGGAAGCATGTTGGCAACCTGGAGCCATTGGCATTCACTTCGGCTTCGGCAAAAGGATGATCCGCGAATTTAACCATACTCCATACCAAACGGAGGCAGCATACCACACCATAGATTTCCGCTCAATCGCACAACGACATCTAGTCAAGGCCGAGTGGCAGTACTGTTTGGTACAATGCTACTTCACGCAATTGCCATCCTCACTACCGCCCAAGCTAAACTCAATACCTCCCATCAGCCTCCCCCATCGTCTTCTCAAAAGCAGTCCACTCCTTCTCCTCATCAAACTTCCGCCCCATCCTCCCCTTACTATACGTCAATTTCCCCTTCCCCTCCACCAACGGACTCGCCCACTTCTTCACCCCATCGACCTCCACCTCCTTGAAAGTCGCTCCCAACCCCGTAGGATGATAATTTACATAAATCCCCTCCCAAGAGTGCTTCGGCGCCGCGAACACCTCATGCATAATCCCCACATGCTTCAGCTTATCAGCATTCGCCTGCCACCACTGCATCGTCTCCGTGTGCCGCGTGCCGTGCGCGTAGGTGTGGAGGTGGTGCATGGATTCGAAGTAGATGATTACCATCACCTCGGATGAGTACCCGCGGTCGCCGGAGTTGATCCAGGTGGAGGCGCCGAGGAAGCCGTGTTCGGTGGGACTTTTCTCCATTTCCTTGGTCATCCACGTAAAGCGCTCGCCTACTTCTTTGAAGCCGGGGGCGAACATGCCGAGAGGGTGGTTGGAGCGGGAGGCGAGAAGGATGGCGCAGACTTCGTCGCCGCCGGGGGTTGAGTGCTGGTTGTGGGCGTTGGCGTACAGGATGGCGGTGCGCTGTGGGATGACGCCGTCCATGTAGGGGTTCTTGAGGAGACCGAAGGTTTGGAGGAGTGCGACGGCGGACTTGTAGAGGATGATGAGGGCCACGGGGGCGACGAGCATGATGTTGCGGTAGGGGAGGAAGCTGAGGAGGCCTTGGAGGAGGGCTCCGAACATGAGCCATGTTGGGATGGTGAAGTTGTCTCGAAGGGTCTGAGAGGACATTTAGTATGTTCACGTGTATTGATATGGGTGCGGACTCACTGTTAGACCTCCCACGTTCTTTCCACCCCGGAAGTACTGCGACAGCGGCTTCTTCTCGAAGGCATTGAAGATAGGTTTGAACGCCATATTGGGTGCAGGTGGGGAGGAAAAAACCGCAAGAGTGCAGACTGGGGCCGACTTAGATATGGGATGGTGTTGTTAGGCACCAATGGCCTGATCTGATCGAATGCCTTACCAGGTTTCGTCTCGGCCGGAAGCGCTGGGCGGTAAGTCTTAAAGGCTTTATCAGAGGCATCGGTCGCCTGGTCATATTAGCCTGTTCCTCGCGGCTGAGAGGTGGGGGAACACGCAAGATATGCCGTAATCGTGAGCAGAAGATGAGATGGTCGTATGGACTCCCGGGCCGAAGTGGTGCTCCTCCCCGCGCTAGTCGAGGAGGCGTTGCTGGAGGCCTGGACTCCAGCTCTTCGACACCCACTGAGCTTCGAATGTATCGCGGGCGATGATGCCGCCAACGAGACCAGCCCTTGGGCTTCCACGCTCCCTGACCATCACTCGATCCGCTCCACCAACCATCCTTCCCCGAACCAGGTGCTTGACTCGTTGCATCACCACCGACACCCCCATCGCCCGCCGCCGCGCTGTCACCGTCGTCAACGACACCGGTCGGGTACCATGGCAGCAGCTCAGCTTTGGCGAGAAGGCAGCTCGCACCACGCAGCAATCCTTCAACTTTGGCCTCGTCCTACTCGGAGTGGTAGCGACAGGCGGTGTAGCGACAGTGCTCTGGCTCGAAGTCTTCTCCACCGACAGCAAGACAGCCGTCTTCAACCGCGCCGCAGACCGCGTCCGTAAAGACTCGACATGCCTCGAGCTCCTAGCGGGCGAAGGTCTACACAACAAGCGCGAGATCAGCGCCCACGGCGAACCAAGTTGGTCACGCTGGGCACGCAACCGGACCATCGCTTCTAGAGTGGAGAAGGATAGAGCCGGAGTGGAGCATCTACACATGCATTTCTACGTCGAAGGCCCGGTGGCGAACGGTACCGTGAACCTGCACATGACGAGACCGCCGGGACAGAAAGACTTCGAATACTACATGTTGGCACTGGACGTGCGGGGCAAGCAGAGGCATTATTTGGAGAACCCGAACAAGACTGTTGATCAAAGAAATCAAGGGAGGATGTTTGGGGTGAGGTGGAATAAGTAAAAGACTACGACACCAGCGCCAATTCCTTGCGCATGGCCTCCTTCACAATTTGACCGCATAGCTTGGCGTTCGGATTGGTGTGGATGGCCAGCGCTTTCGCTACTTCGTTGCCGTATAACCCGCCGAGGTAGAAGAACTGTGAGGCGTCCTCTTCGAGACCTTCTCTGGTGCGGCCAGCTAAGTCGTCAACAGATGTTTCGACCTCCTCGCCAGCGCCATCGAATGTTTCAAGATCTTTGGCTGCAGCATGGTACACAGCACCCAACTGTGTGTATGCTTGGGCCAGCAATCGTCCTTGCTTTGGCGACACCGCATCGGTTGGTTTGCCCGGTGATGCCAGCGAGACCGATTGCCGCAGATCTTTCACTGTGCACGCTCCGGCTACCTTCCTCTCTGGCTGCGCAGTTCCTTTCCTCTGGACCAATAGGTTCCGATCGCCCCAGTACCACCGTCTGAGCTGCGCACGATTGTTCAAGACAGACGCATAATTCGGGTTCTCTGTCGCAACCTGGTCTAGAATCGCGAGAGCGCTTCGATATACGTTGTCTCTGCTCGAGCTGTCCTTGGATGGCGACGACTCGTACTTCTCCAGAAGCTGTATCGCGCTCTTCTCTTGTGCCTGGAGTTCAGCGAGTAAGGTCGAATTCGGGATGTGACGATCGGCTGGTAACGAAGGATTGACGATGACTTCGGCGCGAGAGGTGCTGGCTTCTGGATCGAAGACTGAGGCGAGGACTTTGACGTCGGAGGCGGAGAGCTGCATTGTGGACGGAAGTCGTTCTGGAGGAGGAGCAAAATTCAGGGACTGAGAACGATCGAAAAGGTGTCTCTGTGGTTTTCGAAGATCTATATCTGTCCTCACGACATCGAAAATGTCAGCGCGATGGCGATATACCTGTTCTCTCGGCCTTCGATCGTGCTCTACGGCACCAAGCGGGTTTGTGGCTTAAGCCGAACATTTAACGCTGACTCAGCGATCAAAGCCGACTTCATGCGCTGCGAATTGTCCCTTGAGCCGCCAATCTCACGCACATGTCGTTTGAAAGCCTGCGAATCGAAGGTGGCAAGGTTGCAACAGGTGACATGATGATGTTGTGAATGGTGAGATTGCTCGTGAAAAAATAGGTAGGTAGGTGGGACTCGTCTTTCTTATACAAGTTCTCTGCGTCTCGACTTCTTCGTCTTTCCTCGGCCGAACCACACCATCTTGACTCAAGAACTACAACATCAATACCAAGCAGTCGCCATGGCACCCGGTGCTCTCCTCCCATCAGTGCTAACAGAGACCGGCACATCCGTACCTCTCTACTCATCCAACCTCTCCCATAAGGCATCCCACAAAACCATCGACTATCGCGGCTACGACCATATCACCTGGTGGGTCGGCAACGCCAAACAAGTCGCCCAATTCTATATCACCCGCTTCGGCTTCCGACCCCTCGCATACCGCGGACTCGAAACTGGCTCCCGCACTCTGACTAGCCATGTTGTCGAGAACGGCCGAGTTCGTTTCGTTTTCACTAGCCCGATAAGGCCTTCAAGTCGGCAGGTTACCTCCAAAGCGGCTGTAAGCCTAAAGGAGCAGAAGGTGCTGGATCAGATGTACGACCATCTCGACCAGCACGGCGATGGAGTCAAGGATGTGGCGTTCGAAGTTGATGATGTGAGGGCGTGTTACGAGCAGGCTGTGGCGAATGGGGCTGTTGCCGTCTCGTCGCCGGCGGAAGAGTCAGGAGAAGATGGCGAAGTGCTGAAGGCGAGTATACGCACTTACGGCGATACTACGCACACGTTTATCCAACGCACCACGTACCGCGGAGCGTTCCTACCTGGCTACCGCATCTGTAAGACCTGCAACGCCCCTCCCTCCTGCCCCACAAAATCATCTACCTAACACACCCAACAGGCTCCCACAACGACCCAATCAACCTCCTCCTCCCGAGCATCAACCTCGAAGCAATCGACCACTGCGTCGGCAACCAAGACTGGGCCCAAATGGACGCCGCCTGCGACTTCTACGAGCGCTGCCTCGGCTTCCACCGCTTCTGGTCCGTCGACGACAACGACATCTGCACGGAATTCTCCGCCTTACGGAGCGTAGTGATGGCGAGTCCGAACGAGGTGGTCAAGATGCCGATAAATGAGCCCGCGGAGGGGAAGCGGAAGAGCCAGATTGAGGAGTACGTGGATTGGTACGGGGGGAGTGGGGTGCAGCATATTGCGCTTCGGACGGATGATATTATCGAGGCGGTGTCGAATTTGCGTGCGCGGGGGGTGGAGTTTATTTGTGTGCCGGAATCGTATTATGTTACTATGCGCCAGCGGATCGCACAGTCTGGACTTGAGCTCAACGAGTCGTTTGAGACGATTCAGAAGCTTAATATTCTGATCGACTTTGACGAAGGAGGATACTTGCTACAGCTGTTCACGAAGCCGTTGATGGATCGGCCGACTGTATTCATCGAGATCATACAGCGGAACAACTTCGAGGGGTTCGGGGCAGGGAATTTCAAGAGTCTGTTTGAGGCTATTGAGCGGGAGCAGGATGCGAGAGGGAATTTGTAGAAAGGACGTTAGCGAGCGGCGGTGCAATTGGACTTTGAAGCGAAAGTCATCGATGGGATGCAATGTCTTGATGTGCGCCGTGTCATAAGAAGGCCTTTCAGGATACACATGATGCTGTCTAGCTATACCGTCCCCACGTGCACACCCGTTTCAAGGCATTCCATACCATCCCACTCTGCTCATGCTTTCGCCATCTCCTCGTCCGGACTTGTCGCACCAACCATCTTCTCGTCCGCGACGCCATCCTGTTGCGTCTGCTTCGGGAAGCACCAGCCCGGATGCCAGATGTTGAGCACGACTGACGCGATCGCCACAGCCACCGAGTCCAGAGCAATGAACAAGCCCTGATCCCTCAAGATCGGGTTATCGCCCCATCCACCCGCGAGCTCCGCAACACGATAACAGCATCGGATGAGGATGCCAAAGTAGGCGACCCACAGCGCAACGACGAAGAGCTTGAACCTGGTCGATTGCCGAACACTCGCAGTCGCCGGGTTGAGGTTGTGTCGGTTGCGGTAGACAGCAAAGCCGTAGTCTGCGGCGAGGACGCCAAAGCAGAACATGGTGAAGACTTGAGTCGCCAGACCCGTGATCATGATATCGGTCCCAATGTTCACGAGCTCAAGGTCGCCACCAGCACTCGCGATGCCACCACCGGTAGCCTGCAGCATGATCGAGAAGACGTCGCAAGAGATAAAGATCCAGGTATAGTACTTCGGCCGTAGGCGACTGAAGCTGCCACCGAAGGTGAGGCAGATGTGCTTGAGTGTATAGTAGATCCCAGCAGCGTAGAAGGCGGGTGCGAAGGTGAGCATCACCACACTCATCTTGAAACCAATGTCCGAGAATGGATCGTCGTGAAGCAGGATCTTGGCGATGTAGCCGATGGTCTCGCTGACGGCGCCGAGCAGCATGGCGATGGTGAAGAACCAGGCATGGCGGAATTTGATGCCTTGAACGAGATAGGCGGCGCCGGATAGGGCAAAGAGGATGAGGAAGAAGAGTGTGGCGCTGAGGAAGGGCGTGTAGCCGTAGACGGACCAGGTAGCGTCGCAGGTCTCTTTGGTGCAGTCGCCGTTGGGGTCGAGACGGGGGAGGAGGTGTGCGTAGGCGGCCATGGCGGTGTTGGACGGGAGGAAGTTCTTCGTCTTGTTTGAGAGTGTGGTGGATAGAGAGAAAAAAAGCTAGACCTCACCTCCCAGACATCAAGACATCTATATATCCACGTCGAGGGCGCGTCACTGCCTAAACACCCACACGCCTAGAATGAGGGCGTTTCTGCGAAACATCGTCTCGCACAACCAAGAGAGCACCACCAGGCATTGGCTGTGGAGAAGACTCCAGCCCCAGATCGTGAAAAGCGCCTGTTAGACATGAAAGAAGCACGGGTGGGACGTCCGAACAAGGTATGTATCTCGCAGACGAAGCAGGCGAAGCGGACCTCCAATCCTGGGCACAACGTGGCAGAGCATGCCGGTGAACATCATGGTCGCCGTTTCTTGGGTCGGATTGCGAGGTCTCGCGGTCCAGTTCGAAAGAGGACGCGGTGGCGTTATTTCCTAGGATGATTAGGGCATGTGATTGGATCTGAAACGATTCGACACCATACCGCATGAGGCTTCATTTCGACGTCGTCCCGTCTTTCGAATATTTGTTGTTGAAGACTAGCAATGCTTCGTTATTGCCTTGACTCCTTGACGGTATATCGGGACGTTTCACAGAGTGGTCGTATTCCGTGGAGTTCAGCCGGGCATGAAGCTCCGGGAACGGCATAGGTTTGCCTCGCCCCGATCGTGTTTCCTTACAGACCAATTAACGATGATATCGGAAGGAGCGTGAAGCAGCAGCATACCATCGGAGATGGGCAGAGCAGGCAGAACCGCAACGGCCTCGACGACCCATCATAGCCTTGGGCCCCCCGGCGTCGCTGGACTCTCCCTTCGCTCCCCGATAGCGAGGAGAACAGCAACTGGTAGACAAGAGAGCCTGGGAGAATGGAAGAGAGACTGGGAGAGAGAACATACTGAGGTGGAAGAGAGACTGAGGTGGAAGAGAGGGAAGAGCAAGCTGATGATACGGAAAGAGTACAGATCGCGCCTTCCACGTCGACGAAATAGTGATAAAACCGGAAGGTGCGTCAAGCAGTTGATGTCGTACCTTGATGTCGAAAAATATTGATGAGCGCTCATGAAACTACATCAGACTGGGGATATCAATATCAATGACTGATGGGGAATCGAACTGATGCTGGCGAACAAATTTGTCCAACAAAACATCAAAACCAATACCCGTTCACCCGAAGGTTACTTGGGAGAAGGAAACATCCGGCCGGGTGGTCATGTGGAATTAACAGATGTTTTTTGATTCCTGTCTTCGCCTTTCGGCTACTAGTGAAAGGCATGTCTCATAATATTGTATATATCCCTTCATCTTGGCACCGAAGTTTAGCCGAAGCGAGAGTTGCAGCTTTCTGGTCTTTCCACGTCAGGTAATGGCAGCAATATGAAAGGATCAATGCGTCACGATGTTGTGTAATTGTTGCCTTGCTGTACAATATCGCTCCTATTACTACACGACACCGCCCACCACCCTGCCTCCTACCCAAGCAAAGAGACTCGTCACAGGCCGTAACTAATTATGCCAGGTTCATCAAGTCATCGCTGTTCATGTACCGCAGCCACCTCGTCGTTCGCCTTCACTTCCTCACGCTCCATCAATGCCTCCGCAAAGCCCAGCAAGACGCTATCCTCTTCACTATCGATACCACCTCTCTGGCTCGCCTCGCTCGCTGTTCTCGCTCCGCTCGCCTGCACCTTATGCACGACCCCGCCAAGCCCACTCACTTCCTCCTAAGAGTAAGTAGTCGGCGGCGTCTGCCCGGACCCCGAGACCGCGTGTCCCTGGGTCATGCCACGTCCGGCACCGCTCTCTTCTCTCATCACATCCAGAGTCTGCGGGAAATACGGCTCCACGCCCCAATTCCTGAGGTATGCGCCCGTCTTCTCTATCCGCTTGATCTCGCGCGCCACACCCCAGCTATCCCCTTCCTCCTTGAATCGTCCTGTGACCACATCGACCATTGCTTCATCCAGTCGTGCGTAGAAAGATCGTCGTTCTGCCAGATCTGCCTCGTCACCGTTCTCGAGTCCCCCGTGCGAGTTCAGGTTGCCGCCGAGCTTGAGCAGGAGGTCGAATGCGTATCGTGGGCCTGAAGGCAGAGAGCTGAGGCGGCTGATGTCCGGTAGGAATTTGAGCATGCAGGCGGAAAATGAAGGCGTAGGGAGTGAGTCGTTGAGGTCGTCCTGCAGGCGGTGGAGGTCGAAGTTGACGATTGTGATTTTGCGGTCGAGTTGCGCGTTTAGTGTCTGTGCTGCGTGGGTGGAAGAGGAGTTGTGGGAGGAAGAGTCCATTTGCTGTGCGATGGACGGAGGTACGTCTAAGAGAAATAGTTAGCGATGCGCGATCGAGCGGAGTGTTGTTGTCAAGCTTGCGCATACCTGGTCGAAGTCCTCTCTTGTCAATCCACGCATGGACATCACTCCTCTGCTGCTCCAGCTGATCGATGTACGCCCTCAGATCAGCGATCTCGTTCTCCAGCCCGTCCACCTTATCCATGTGCGGCCGCAGCGCCTGGTTGAAAGCCTGCATCAGCAGGTCCGGCGGCGCTTGACTCGAAGCCATTTTCTGCGGCGGCACATCATCGACGTAACCTCCAGCGCCGCGACTGCCGTAGCCATTGGTCACCGGTCCACCTCCAGTCGCGCTGAGAGGTGGTGAGGCGTATACCTCTTGGGGCTGGCTTTGGCGGGGATACATTTCTTTCTCGGAAAGACCTTCGTTGAAAGCGGTGTTGCTCTGGCGCGACGAAGGGAGCTCGCGGCGGTCGTCGGTGGCCAGCGAGTCGTGAGCTTGGCCGTCAGGAGCAGAAGCGTAGCGGGCTTCGTCGGCGTATGACCGTCTGCCTTCGTGGGGGCTTTGGTCGACGTAGGATTGTGAGTTGCTGCGCGATCGACTCAGTCGCTTGAAGAACATGGTAGAGCAAAGAGGGTGAGAGGTAGGGCAAGGCGCAAGCGGGTATTATCGTTTCGTGAGGAGAGAGGGTGCAATTATGTGGGTGTCTGGTACGCTAAAGAGGACAATGGCGCTGCGAGAGCTTGTGTTTGAAGTAATCCGCTTGACGAATAGAAGGCTGGGCCGAATTGGAGAGATCTGCGAGAGGCTGGAGACATCGCTTTCGAACGCCCAAGCGTTTTGATGATCGTGACACAACGTGCGGAACCCGATTTTCGTGCATGCGCCGGTGAGCTTTAGCATATGCCGCTCGTTCGAGTCTCTGTGTCGCTATCTAAAGGTCCTTGTGCGTCTTCTGGTGTTTCGCAAGGCCGAGTTTACTTTCATTGATGGCCTGGATCTTCGAAGCCGTTGAACGGGCCGAAGCGAGCGAGCCGGTCGTGTGGCAGGTAAATGTGGCCTATGCTTCGCGCCTCTACGGGCTTTCCAGAAACCAACCCTTCGATAGCAACGACATTACCGAGTATCCCTCCAACTCTTCCACTCACTCGTTCCGTTGTCCCTGTGTCGCGGTACACTCTACATCATACAATTACTGAATCGGAAGCGTCGTGGCAAATCAGGCTCCTGAGCGGAGTGCTACAAATACGACCCACGTCGTCGTCCCTGACGAAATAATGGCAGAGTACGCCGGCGACGTCGCCAACAGGCCCGACGTGGCGGCGAAGTCGACCAAGAAGATGCCAGTGTGCAAATTCCACCTGACAGCAGCAGGTAGGTGGGCTGCTACAAACACATTATTACCATGCTCCTTATCCCCATCTCACAGCGTTGCTTGCATGATCGCTCCCGGCACCTTTGACCCCACGCATAGCATTATTCTTTTCTACCTGGCAAACTCAACACAACGTTGATGCCATGTATATCGTTGACACTCCTCCCTAGGTTGCAGAGCTAGCGAGAAGTGCAGGTTCTTACATCCCAGCCCGGAGACTGCATTCAAGGATATTGCAAACACGGATGATGATCGTGTGCAAGCTTCAAGCTCTGCTACTCTGCCTACACCGACGCCAATTGCCACTCAACCACTAGCCTCGAGAGTCGTAGCAAGGCCTGTTCCCAAAGCTCAAACCGAGGACCCAAGGAACTTCCAGATATCTCAGATCTTGCGCCGCTTCAAAGCAACCTCAACGGAGAGCGAAGGCACCACTACGCTGGCGTTTGGCCTCAAGCCTACCGACCCCGACTTTCCTTATGATATCACTGTGCTCGAGTGTGAGCTGGCTGTGCCCGCGTCTTATCCATCTAGCCGGCCAACCTGCAAGGTACTTAACAAAGATATTCCACGAGGCTTCCAGATCAACATCGCGCGTGGCTTCGATACGATTGCCGCAGAAAGCGTCAACTCAACTTTGCTGACACTGGTCAATCGCCTTGATCAGCGCCTTGAAGCGATACTGGCTGGCAAAGCAGCAGATACTGTTACGCTGGTCTCCAACCAGACTACTAAACCGGCAGCAACGGCACCCCAGCCACCGCCACCGGTAGCGCCATCAGCACCACGCAGCATGCCCAAGCCACCAACAGAGCAGCAGCTGCAAGATGCACGCAACAAGCGGGAGTCAAGTGTGAGGCAGCTTGAAGCTCGGTTCAGCAAAGTACCATCTTTTTCCAAGTCTAAGAACGGCCTGACATACACGCTGCCTCTCGACTCGCCAAAGCGCCTGACATGGCCCGCCCCACTGAGATCCTTGACCACCATGCGTGTCACCGTACCGGAGCAGTATCCACTGGAACCACTAGTGTTGTATCTGGGCAGTGATAGTCCTGAAGCCAGCGCTGTCGAAGAAGCTTTTCGCGAACGATCGCGCGAGATTGAGGGCAGCATTACCCAGCAAATCAACTACCTGAGCCAACACATCAAGGATATGGCAGTAGTGCCGTCTTCGGAGCCGGCCCCGTCGTCTCTTGAGACGCCTCGCAACGATATCTTGAAGAGCGACAAACCTGTTGCAACATCAATTCCACCGCCTAGGACCGAGAACTTTGACAAGTCCCACATCCACCATATCCCGAGGCCACCAGAATGGGATGTCCAGCAGCACGACTCCGACGACAACTCGGCCGACTCCGATCCTGGCTCCGACTTCGATACCGACGACGAGGACACTGCCGAAGAAGTCGAAGAAGTTCAAGAGCAAGCGCCTGCTTCTGCACCTGCCGAACGAGGCATACTCCTCTCCTTTCCACATCTGGACCTCCATGGCATCGAATTGGTTGAGCTCACATCCCTCAACATCACCGTAAAGTGTGAACGTTGCAAGGATATAACGGATGTCGAGCGCCTCCGCAGCGTTGCCGAAAATGCAAAGATGCGTGAGCTGAGCTGCAAGAAGTGCGCCGCTGTACTGGCAGTGCGGTTTAGGGCAGATCTCATACACGCCAATTCTGTGCGAGCTGGGTATTTGGATCTTGATGGGTGTACTGTTGTAGATATGTTGCCGAGGTGAGAACAAGCTGTGAAAGATGGACAGCATGAAGACGTGCTGACAAATGTAGCAACTTCATCCCGACGTGTTCAGAGTGCTCGACAGCATATCCGGCCCCTGGTGTCGTGGCGGTTCGAGGAGACTCTTCGATGGCGATATGCCGTGAATGCCATCGCAAGATGACGTTTCGCATCATGGAGGTGAAATTCCTGCTCGTCAGTGCTTCTGCAATCCGCGCATCGAGGGCGCCCGGTAAGAAGAAGGCGAAAGAGAACCTCGGCATTACCGTTGGAACCGAACTACCTCGTCGAGGGAGATGCCCGCACTATCGCAAGAGCTATCGGTGGTTTCGCTTTTCATGCTGCCAGAAAGTGTTCCCCTGCGATCGCTGCCACGACGAGCAGGAGGACCATCCCAACGAACATGCCAACCGGATGTTATGTGGCTATTGCTCGCGAGAGCAGAACTATAGGCCAGAAGACTGTGGGACCTGCCATGCCCCGCTCACAGGCAAGAAGGGAAGTGGCTTTTGGGAGGGAGGCAAAGGCACGAGAGATCCGATGCGGATGAGTAGGAAAGGTGAGCATCCATCCACTTGGTTGGCATCATTGCACAGTGATATGCTGATGGGAAGCAGATCCGAGAAAGTACAAACGCAGGCCAGGGACGAAGCCGAAGACGTAGCGACTTTCGCTGCGGCCAGCCACTTCAGCTCATCGATTAGACAGCGTACTCCAAGAACCTTTCTAGGAGCCTCACCATCAGTCTTCACACAGAAGGCGCATCGCACTTGCTCATACACCATAGAGGTGTGGTTTGACGCTGGCTCCGTCAGGTGCTACAAAGCCAGGCAGCACCTTGCAGGGCCATCAAAGTATGTGTTGTTGCCTTACTGCTGGCATCAGGTGTTACGGAGACAGAAGCCATCATTGGGCGGGAATCGGACTACGTATAGTTGCCTGCTGTTCGCCACGCCTTCGAAAGCAGGCCGATTGACCGTACAGGAACTAGGCACTTTCAATACTACTCGGAATCAATCGATGTAGCAGCCGGATACGCAGTCGCCGTTACCGCACCACGGCAATGGACCATTGACCCGATCGGTTAAGTCTGACTTTCGGAGCAACCCCCGAAGACGTCACGAAATTTGAAGGGCCAAGCACTATACCCCTCCCTCGAACTATCTGCCCCTCACGCAGCAGCTTCACAGCTTCCTATTTGGGACGAACAGGTCCAGATCGCATAAAGATTCATTCGCCTATCTGCTCCCGATGGTCACCAGCGCACGCGTGACTGCCATTACCATGCACCAGAGGTAGGTCCGGTAGCGCTTCCTATCATATCATCGTCCTCTACATCTTGTTTGTCAACACGTTTCCTTCCAGCTTTCACACCTTTAGTAGCCACAATGTCCTCAGACTGGAAGCAGATTGCCAAAGACAAAGCCGACTCGGTCCTGGATCTTATACCAAAGGAATGGCGCATCGAAAAACTTCCATCTATCGAAGAGCAAACAGATGTCACTGGTTCCTATGTTCAGCAGTTTCTGTCCAAAGCAGAGATCGAGATCACGGAGACCGATGCGGTAGGGATAGTTGCGCACACAAGCAGTGGGCAGTGGAAAAGCGTGGATGTCGCGAAGGCGTTTTGCCACCGGGCAGCTTTGGCGCACCAATTGCTCAACTGCTTGCATGAGATCTTCTTCGATCAGGCGATCAAGGATGCAGAGGAGCTTGACCAGTACTATGCGAAGCACAAGAAGGCGATCGGACCTTTGCATGGCTTGCCAGTCAGTTTGAAGGACCAGTTTCATGTCAAGGGCGTTGAAACGCATATGGGCTATGTGGGGTGGATTGGGTCTTTTATGGGTAAGAAGGGAACTGGGAAGGAGAAGAAGTTCGAAAGCGAGATGGTGAGGGAGCTGAGACAGGTGGGCGCTGTGCTGTATGTGAAGACGAGTGTGCCTCATACTCTCATGGCAGGAGAGACTGTGAACAATGTCATTGGATACACTAGGAACGCGAAGAATCGCAACTTGTCCAGTGGCGGTAGCTCTGGCGGAGAGGGAGCACTGATTGGTATCAGGGGCAGTCCGGTGGGATTCGGAACCGAGTAAGCTCAATTATAATCCCGAACGGGCGATGGCCGTCAGCTGACGACTTATAGTATTGGAGGCTCGATCCGCATTCCTGCTGCTTTCAACGGACTGTACGGTATCCGGCCAAGTGCAGGACGCATGCCGTACGAGGGCATGGCGAACAGTATGGATGGCCAGAACAGCGTGCTCTCGGTCGTTGGACCTTTGGCCACTTCTCCGGATGCCCTGAAGCTCGTCATGCAGTCTTTACTGCTGACCAAACCATGGCTGCACGATCCACTAGTACACGAGATGCCATGGCGGACCGAAGAAGAACTTGCTGTATCCGATCCAGTCCGACGCTTCTCAAAGCCACTGACATTTGGCGTATTGCGAAATGACGGCTCATGTACTCCTCATCCACCCGTGGCTCGAGCAGTCGAGAAAGTCGTCAAAGTCTTGCAAGACAGGGGGCACAGCATCATCGAATGGAAGCCTACACCGTCTCACGCGAAGTTGAACGAAGTGTGCAACAAGTGCTGGAACTTCGACGGCGGCGCAGATCTACGAGACAGCTTCGCATTATCGGGAGAAGATCAAGCGCCGCAGGTGATGTTGTCTGAAACTCCGCAGGCCAACGCTTCGGAAATCATGGCTACCAACATCGAGAAGCGGGAGGTACAGAAAGAGTATATGGAGTACTGGAATTCCACAGCGGACTTGACGGGTACTGGCGAGCCCGTTGATGCGATCATCGCCCCTCTGGCTCCTTTTGCGGCTGCGCGAGAGAATGGATATACTTATTACGGATACAGTGTCTGGGTGAACTTGTTGGACTACACTGCGGTCGTTATTCCGGTGACGAACGTCGACAAGAACGTCGATCAGAAGTATAGCGACTTCAAAGCCATTGACGAGGAGGATCAAAAGACACAGGACACATGTGCGTAATCCGGTCAATGTCGTCTATGGCTGCTTGCTAATGCTACAACAGATGATCCGGAGATCTACGACGGCGCCCACGTTAGCATTCAGCTTGTTGGCCGACGACTGCAAGAAGAGAAGATGTTGGCTTTGGCGAAATACGTTGCGGAGGCTCTTCGTGGTTGAGTTCTTCATTGCAGCTCGCTACCAGATGAGGTGGACTTCTTTCAGATTCGACATACTTTTAAAGATCTCTCGATCACAATACCAAAAGTCACACCTTCACGAAAGTGTCCTTGCCCAGGTAATCGAATGCGCCTATCGGCACTCCCAGGTGGCGAAGGATGCAGTATGCACTGCATAGATGGAAGTGGAACTGCGTCACCTGTCAGATCAACAACTTTTAGTGGACATGCGCATACTTACGTTTGGCAGCGCATATTCCGACCAGTACCGCTGCCCGCTCTCGAACTTGAAATTTCCCATCCCTGTCTTCATCAAGATTGGTTCTTGCTCCTTGCCTTCCATCGACTCCTCCTTGACAGTTCGCAGAAGCTCGATAGTCTTGTTGATCCGATCTTGCAGCTGCTCGAACGTGGTCTCGTCATCCTCCAATTTGACTTCCTCAATCACTTCCATACGGCTAAAGAAGGCTTTGGCGGTGTTCGAGCATGACTGCACCTGGTATGGCAAGCTAAGATGGTCAGTCACTCCGGAGGATGCAATCGACGATACCACTTACGGCCTCATGTCTGGAGCCAGTCGGAAGCTCAACAACTCCTCGTGTGACATGCCTTTCTCGTCGGCATACTTCGCTCCCGCCGTCAACAGTCCGGATAAGTTGCCGAGATATTTGATCTATTCGCAATTCATCGTAATTAGTGCATGCTCAAGCAAGTATATGTGTTGGCAACATGGGAGACATACGAGCGGTTGAACGCTTTGCTTGTATAGTGAAGTCATCGTGTTGATGAACAAGGACGAGTCGGTTGATATCGATGCGATTCGGATGGATGCTCTACCACAACTGTGTTTCGCGCACACCAGCATTTATATATAACCTCGATCGTCTGAAGAACCAACGTACGGCTGATAGAGTCGGAATGGTTCGCGTGCGCCCTGGAAGGATTTTGTTTCACTGAAGCTAGGGCAGGACAACGTACACTACAGCGATGATGCTGACCAAGCCCGAAACATGCGAGTGCGAGCCTTTCGTGGCTCGGAAGCACTATCGTGAAGCTGTAAATGCTCGAGGTTCATTGCGAGCGAGAACTTCTATAACCAACGACGCTGCCTGATATACAACACCCGGCAACAACGATCCTCGCTGTCATTGCCAACACACGGACTCCTGGTTCAGTGTCCATTCACACCATTACTCACCTCTTGAGGCCTCATAAAGCCATCGAAGAACTCTTCCATCATGTCATGAGCTTTCTCCTCCAAAGGCAACACTGCACTGATGTACTGATCCGGCCGTACAACAATGATACACCCTTTCTCCTTGTTGACGCCACGTTTCCGATAGATGTCTCCAAAACCGAAGCCATAGCTCTCCTCGTCCGTGAACACCTTCTCATAGTCCTGAATCCCATATTTGCCTTTATGTGGCAGCAGTACCTCCGGCAGATCCGATATATTGACAGACTTCCGTGATTGCGGGAGGACACCTCGTACATCAATGACGCTGTCGATGTCCGCATTCGCCGGAGTATACTTTGGAAGCAGCTTGTTCCGCAGAAAGTCGCAGCTTTTTGCTAGCGGTGACGACGGGTCGGTAGGGTCGTGCATGTTGTCTCCGAAGAGTACAATACGCCATCGTCCATCGGCGTCCATGACATGACCAAGTTGGACCGGCTTGGCATCGGCGAGTCGAAGCACTGGACACGAATGGAAGCGAGTGCCTATCTCGAAATCTGTCGCCAAATCTTGGTGCGATGTGTCGCTAGTTGTCAACAGGCCTGGTAGGTATCGAGTCTCAACACCGGCCATGAATCGTCCTTGTCTGGTGAAGTAGTCTTGGAAGACAGCAGGATCGACAGTATCGCCGTCATTTGAGTCACCCTTATTCTTAGGCTTCGCCGCAAACATCTTGGAGATCTCGCGGTCAAAGTCAATCAACACCTTTGCAATGGCCTGTCTCTCCTCGGAGTACGTATGAAGGAGTTGTGGCTGCGCAACACCATGCAAAACAGCAGCAAGCTTCCAGCCCAGGTTGTAGCTATCGTTCATCGATACATTCATGCCTTGGCCAGCTTTTGCCGAGTGCGTGTGGCACGCATCTCCTGCAATGAAGACCCGTGGGTTCCTTTGTTCTCGTTCCGATTTCGGTACATCGTCGAAGTGATCAGTAAGTCGCTGGCCAACCTCATATACTGACCAGTAAGCGATATGTCTCACCTCGAACTTGTAAGGCTTGAAGATTCGCTTCGCTCGATCGATGACCATTTTGGATGTGACGTTTTTCGATGATATCCGTTCGTCCCGTTGAAGCTTTTCGAGTTCGATATAGAAGCGAGCCAAGTAGCCGCCTTCACGAGGTATGATGAGAACACTGCCCTCGTTCGCAGAGTGAATGGCAGTCTTGAGTCGTAGATCCGGGAAGTCAGTCTCTACAAGAGCATCCAGTACACCCCAGGCCTGGTTCGCGAAGTCACCTTTCATCTCCAGTCCCAGAGATCTTCTTACAGCACTTCTCGACCCGTCACAGCCTACCACGTATTTCGCCCTGACCATCTCCAATTGGCTCACTCCATTGGGACCAACCTTCTCAACAGTAACCACGATCGGCTTCGTCTGGTCATCCGGAATGGTCAGTTCCTTCAGTTGTCTGTTGTAGCTGGGTTCCAGTCTTGTCGGACTCCACTTCATAGCATCAAGCCAAAGATCATGTAACCGGGCTTGATTCAGGATGACATGCGGCATCTCCGACAAGCCCTCTTCGGTGTCTCTTATCCTCCCAGTCCTCCTCAAGCCCTTCCCATCCTCCGTCGGCGACCAGAACGTCGTCTCATTGACCCAGTATGCCTCCTTCAGCACTCTTTCCGAGAAGCCAAAAGCTTCGAAGATCTCGACGGTCCGACATTGCAGTCCATCCGCCTGTCCTTGCTCTAGACGTCCAGGCTTCGGCTCTATTATACGTGTCTTAATGTTGGGGAATTGTGCAAGCTGGGCTCCGAGTAGTTGTCCTGCTGGGCCGGCGCCCACCACCAGAACATCGATGTCCTCCGGTAGAGACGTCTGGAAATCTGGTTCGACCTTTCCTTCGAACTGTAACTTGAGAGGATCGCCGGAACCCTTGCAGCCGTTCAGATGAAACTGCATGGTAGTACAGACAAGAAAAGGATTATGCAAGAGTTGCAGAGAGATGAATAGCACGACTTGCCGACGAGCACCAGACCTAAGCGATTGTAACCGGCACCATACTGAGAAGATATATACACCCCGAAGTATCTCGAGACGGGAGTGATCCGAGTACACAGCGGTCTTGCCCCGGAAGTCAATCAATGGTGGTGATGATAATACAATGTCGACAATACTGGACGGCATGTCTCCGTCTCGACGGCTCTTCCTCTGAAGTCCGGAGGTGTTGGGAGAGCGGATGTGCCGGGCAAGCATCGGAAGATCACGTGCGTGCATCGTCCTCTGGAAATGTGGCAAGTACGTCTTGTTGGAAGACATCTCCGCCTTCTTCATCTTCTACGATTGCTTCACCCTTCTTCATCTTCACCGTCCTTAGTCGGCTCAAGACCTGGATCCCCAGGACAGCAACATCTCCGCAACGAGAGCAATGCAGTATTTTGCACCAGCCTTCAAGACGGCCACCTCGACCAAAGCTTTCTTGACAGAAACGGACCGCAGTTGGTGAAGAGTCGAGTTTGTCATCTCTTGCTGTGCTCCACAGATAGTGGCAGCTATCATCAATCGTGCAAAGATAACAACACACTATCTCAATCTTGGCCTTCCACAGCTTCCTAATATGGCTGGTAGCAAGCAGAACTTCATGCAAAGAATGTAACGTGATAGCCGAGAGCGTCGTACTGCTCGAATGACTAGGAAAAGAGGATACAGTATATATCGTAACCGAGCCGGTCATATGGTAAGTTCATTTCCATCATCTCCTGTCGAAACGTGAATATGTACTCTTCTTTCTGCTTGAGACTCCTCCGTCTTGCTTTTCTGTTCCTCGCATGCTGTGAGAGCGAGCCCATCCCTCGATTGGCCAGCATCACGTTTCAAGATGACATCGAGGCCGAAGCTGGAGGTCTGCACAACATCCATATCTCGTACAATACCCCTCTAGACGGCGAGCTGTCCATCCACTACGGACCATGTGACATCGAGGCTAGCACAGATTGCCATCATACTCTCGGCCGGACACACGTTGGCAATCACCCATTAGCTAAGCGACACATTGCATATACGGACCAAAGGCCTTCGAGGTTCGTTTGGCTGCCGCCCACCGACATTTCGAGTGATGGCTGTCTGCATGCCTTCTCTGGAGATGTTGTAGTCGGCCGCTCGACTCCAGTGACTGTGAAGTCGCGCCAACAGCGGCGATGGACAGCCGCTGCGGATATCATGGACGCCGAAGGACCTTGGTTCGACGGCGTTGCCTACCTGAAGGAGAAAGAACCGGACGAGGTGTTTGTCGCCAAGACCAAGTCGCAGACTATCGGAATCCTAGGAGGTGGCATGTCTGGCCTCATGACCGCTCATCTACTGGACTCTGTCGGCTTCCATGACTGGAACATTGTTGAAGCATCCGGAAGGATAGGCGGTCGGGTGCACACTGCTTACCTGAATGGTACACGACCGGACGAATACCAGTATCAGGAGATGGGACCGATGCGGTTTCCCGTGAGCATTACTTATCCGGACACCAATGAAACTCTGAAGATCAACGACCATAAGATGGTGTTTCAACTTGCAGATGTGCTGAATGATCAGAATAGCCATAATCCTGACTATGCAGTCAAATTCATCGAATGGATCCAGAGCTCCGCGAATGCACCCACGTCTACAACGAAAAGACGCCCAGACGGCACAATTCCAGGTGTGACCGAAGTCCAGGACAAGCCACGCTATCAAGACAACGCCAACCTCACCTACTCAAACGCCACAGCTGTATATGAAGCAACTGCAGCGTACGAGAAGTGGAGCAGCAAAGTCTCTATTGCAGAGATGGCGAAGAACGTCTATCGTGCTCACAAGAAGGCAGTAGACGAAGGACTCTTCGACTTCTCCGAGGCGGGCTACCTCAACTACGCTCTAAAGCTCAACAAGAACATCACAGATCAGGTGGACTCTTTCTTGGACGATTCGCCGAGCTGGCTGTACGATAACGAGTACTTCTCTGCGACTAACTGGCGAACCATTGATATGGGGTTGACGAGGTTGCCTGCGGCCTTTGGTCCCCAAGTCATCAACCGTACTATTTTCCAAACATCCGTGCAGGGTCAGTACCCGACATACACTTTGTCAAGCAAGTACTGATCAGGTTCTGACCATCACAGGCATGAGCTGGAGCGACGATACCCAAAAAATGACCATCGAATACCGCAACCAGAACAACCTCCTCGACCTCGAGCCCGAAACCATGGATTTCGACTACACCGTGGTAGCCGTTCCCTTCAGCCGCGTCCGCCTCTGGCGCCTTCCAGATTATAGCTCTCTCCTATCGCGCGCCATCACGAACCTGAACTACGACCAGTCCTGCAAAGTGGCGTTGATGTACAAGTCCCGCTTCTGGGAACACCTCGAGCACCCAATCTATGGCGGATGCGGATCTACTGACATTCCAGGGATTGGCAGTATCTGCTACCCCTCGTACCAGATCAACTCGACTGGGCCGGGCGTGCTGTTGGCTTCGTATGTCTCGACGACGCCGGCGCGGTCGGTGGGGGCGCTGACGGAGGAGCAGCATGTGGCGCTTGTGCAGCGGGCGATGGTGGAGGTGCATGGGCTTGTTGCGCAGGAAGAGTATACGGGGACTTATGAGCGGATTTGTTGGGAGTTTAATGAGTATCAGGCTGGGGCGTGGTGTGATCCTTTGGTTGGGCAACAGGGTGAGCTTCTCGGAGAAAGATGTTGTTGAACAGCTGCTGACTGGCTTCCCAGATCTATATCTACCCAGCTACTTCCACACGGAGAAACACACAGTCTTCGTCGGCGAGCACACGAGCTACACTCACGCTTGGATATGGAGTGCATTGGAGAGCGCAGTACGAGGTACGACGCAACTATTGCTCGACATGGGTCTGGTTGATGAAGCCAAGGAGATTACTGAGTTCTGGATGGCGAGATGGATCAGCGTGTAGCCGGTCTGTCATAGATCATTGTACAGGATGGCAATCTATCATCTATCTCGTCCGAACCTGATACATCCCATATGGCTGGGTCGCCGAATGCCGCGAGTCCTGCGAGTTTCGCGAAGTCTCTAAGCTCTGCCGTACACCTTCTTCCTTGATACTGCCGGCCCTCCTCCCCGTGATCGTAGCGATCATCGTCGAGGCGGGGTTCTGGAACGCAGAGGTGATGGACTCGCCCAGAAACGTCGCTCCAGTGCCTGTAGGAAAGAGCCGGCTCTCTTGAATCTCGACAGCGTGCTGTGCTCTTGCACTGCTCGCTTCTTGGTCCGATATAGCCACGCTGTATGCCGGGTTCGTAGGATCGCCGAGAGCAGGAGCACTACCGCCTGGAGGTTCGATGGGGATGCGGCGCATAGCTGCCAGTAGCTCGCACATGAACTTGTTACGTCGAGTTGATCGTAGCAGCTCGTCCGAGAAGTTGGACTTGTGACGGATCTCGACTTGAAGGTCGAGCTTTTGCATATTGCCCAGGCTGATGAGCTCGATGTCGAACTCGGGCCGGAAGTCGCGCCTGTTGTCGTCGGCGGTGACGAACTTCTGGAGCTCGGAGCGGAGTGCCAGGATGTCTTCGTTGCTTGTCGTGGCGGCGACCGACAACACTAGGCGCTCCTTCATCGATCGGCTGCGGCTGATGTTCTCCACCCATAATGTATTCGCGATGTTGTGTGGAATCTGGACGGTTTTGTCCGAGTCGACGCGGCGGAAGACTGAGTACATCAGGCTGATGTGCTCGACGATCAGCTGAACCTCGTTAATGTCAACCCTGTCGCCAACATCGTATGGGTGTTTGATGAAGAGGAAGATGCAGCAAGACAAGAACTCCGTTACTGTACCACCAATAGCGAAGGCAAGACCGGTGAAAGTAGTCCAGAGGGAGGTGATCTTGGTGGAAAAGTCGGGGCTGAAGAAGGCAGCGAAGATGAATGCAATCGCGACCAAGACGACGAAAGAGAGCAGGCGATCGAGCACGGCAATCGCTTGGCCGATCTCGTGCATGCTCGTGGCGCGATTCTTGCGGTCTCTGCCAACGCTTACACAGAGCATGGTCATCTCGTCAAGAGAGACATCGCCATTGCCGTCACGATCGAGATTGGCGAAGATCTCGTCGACATCGTCCATGCGATGTTCGCCGAGTACTTCTAGCAAGTCGTGCTTGTAGAGCTCCTCCCGCCCTTCGCCGACGAATGAGAGCCACAGGCGGCGTGCCAAAGCCTTCGATCCTCTTTCAGTCTCAAGTGCTTCGATGACGATCGAGTGTGCGCCTGTAGTATTGAAGACTTGCTTGCCAGAGATGTCCGACACCATGGCGCCGAAGGCAGCAGTAGCCTTGTCGCGAGCTCGACCCATATTGTTCAGGACTTTGGTTCCCATGCCTGTCTTGACCAGCCCTCTTCTCACCTCGGCGAGATTGTTGCCCTGGATGGCTTCGTCCTCCTCCTCGAACTCTCTGCAATACTCTGGGAACAAGGTGCGAGAGGCTTCGTAGAGCAGATCCAGCAGCCAAATGACCTTCTTGCTCTCCTTGATCTTCGCGTCGTATTGTTTTCGGTGGTAGTCGATGGAGATGAGCTGGACGACAGTTTTCTCGGCCAAGAAGATGGCTGTCACCACGATCATGGCCAGGAACACTCTTTTTAGAGTCAGGGGCCAAGGTCGGTCACCGTCCACTTCCTTGCAATAACGAGCATAATAGTACTGATCGGGATGATTGTCAATATAGGTCTGATTGGTCTCCGGGTGGGTGTTGAAGGTGCAGATGACTGTCGAGCTGCCGAAAGCAGAGATTGACCAAAGAAATAGAGATAGTGGGATCTCCAGAGCGATCATTACTGTAGTGTACTTTCGAATGCCGGTACTGATGACACCCGACAACGCCTGGAATATGTGAGGTGCGATTTGCGAGACCAGCTTGCAGATCCAGAGGAGAACCCAGATCATCTCGATCCATATGAATAGTCCGAGTAGTCGAATGCCGCCCGCTTTAGCGTCGGTGTAGACCGTGGCTGTGAGCACGAGCGGGATGGACAGTAAGGAGGCAACCGGTATGATGTATAGAGCATATCGTGTTAGGACTGACGCCTTGTGTATCTTCCAGAAGAAGTTGCCAAACTTTGTGAGTCCGTCTTCTTCGCCTTCGTAGGCCTTTTTCGGAGGCTCCAGGCCGTCTTGAATCTTCTCGCTCGTGGTCTTCCTCCGTCCGAGGATTGGTCGGGAAGCGAAGGACTCGACTGTGATATTCCCTCCCTTCTTTCCGCTCTCAAGGTCTGACATAGCGATAGCGGTGGATTCGCTCGAGGCAGTTTGTGGTATCGACATATTGCTGATATGAAGGTTACGAGAATGACAGTGAACAAGGAACGATACCAGTGCGACCAGCACACGTAACGAGCGTCCAGTGAGGTACAGCAAGAGGAAGGTGACACGCTTACGAACGGAATGATGAGAGTTGAAGATATGAGCGAAGCCTGGTCAGCGCTTGGACACACCCTGAGGTCTAGAAACGAGAGCGTTGGCGAACCAATGGTTTGTTGGGATGGTGAAACTGGAAGCGCGTCCCAGGAGAAGCCACTGGGATGAAACGCGCCGCTCGGGGATGAAGAGGAGTTCTTGGCTGCTTCGTCTTTGCTTCGTCGTTCTCGAATTGTCTACTTCGAGGATGGGAGAATATCGCGTCGATGATGTCGAGGATCGACCGTGATATCCAACACGATTGAAGAGTGTGCAGGCCTGGCTGGTCGGACAGAAGGAGAGGTTCATCGGAGGACTTCGTCGCCGGCAGAGAACGCGAAGTCACGGGATGGCGTGCCGGAGATGATCCAGCGCTCACTTCACTTCATTTTCATCTCCTTCGGTCGCTCACAACGACAGCGGTATGCTCTAAATGCACAGATGTGCAGCTTCTGCATCATGGGCACAAGCGGCGGATCTTGATGTCAAGAAGATGAACGAAAGATGAACGAACGATTCACTCGCACATGTGAAGCCCATTGTCATGTAACATGTCACTCGATGTGTCGACTTGATCTCCGTCACTTGATAGGGCCTAAGTGTACCTGAGGTAGGAGGGCATCGAGTGCGTCGTTCCTTCCCCTCGTTTTCGGCAAGCTCTGGTGAGACACGAACAGCATCTGCCAGATAATACCACCTTACAACCTAGCACATACCTTACTTCCAACCCGAAAGAAGTGCACGACGGCAGAATGGCTTCCGTCAAGAAGCTGGAGGAGGTCGCAGAGCTAAAGCGGACAAGGTGACTGCCATCGTGTACGCCGATATTGGTTGCACACACTTACACGTCTATCTTCAGAACCGAGTACGAAGACGATATTGAAGTTCTAGTTGGACCCGAGCGAGCGAGATTCGTTGTCCACATGCACATTATTTGCAAACGCTCAAGCTTTTTCGAATCAGCATGCTCCGATCGCTGGATGAAAGAGAGGAAACCGATCGAGCTCGTGGACGACAAGCCGGACACCTTCAGTGCCTATCTCAAGCTCGTGTACGAAGGTGAATTGAGGTCCTCTCTGCCGCAGAATGAATACCTTGAGCTCGTCCGCCTATACGTCCTCGCAGACCGGTCGAGAGATCTGCGAGCAGCCAACGCCGTCATCGATGGCATCATCCGGTACAGCGACACAACCTGGTCACTGCCACCGAAGTCTGCTATTCGTCTTGCGATGAACTCCACACCTCCAAAGTCCGCTTTGCAGCGGCTTGTCAGAGACTACTGTGTGCAAGAAGCGGGTCCGCAATGGATCGTGGATCCTGAGAAGCCTGACGATGGAGAAGAGCTTCCGCGATCCTTCCTGGTAGCTGTGGCGGAAGAGTTTATGACACGCAGGAGGCAGGCGAACTACGGCGAGAGGGTAGCGGACACTTACAGCCGCCGCATCAAAGAGATGCCAAGATGTCACTATCACCAGCACGATGACTCCTGCCCTCCTTGCAAGAGCGCCGCCACAGCGAAATGAAACGGGTGAAAGGTGGGCAGAAGTGCGGCGAGCTAGGAATCATGGTCAAGTGGGATTGTTGTGAGCGTCGATTCAACTGGGCGTTTCTGATGTGCAACGACAATCTTGCACTGCTTGGAGGCGGGAAGAGAGCGAGACCGTAAGCTTGGGCGTAGACTCTGGCGGGCCGTGGTAGTATTAATGGGCATCCTAAATGAAGAGACGAGGTGCATTTGTGAGTACAATTTCGATCGGTCACACGCGTTTAGCCATTCTATGCTTGCCGACCGGGCTGGGTTCATCTACATCTACCATATGGACAGCGGCATACGCCACACTCGCTCCCTTCCCTTTCACATGCGTTAATGGACATCTGAAGACCTCTTCACTTGCCAACGGGGTTACCTTCACTAAACGATGGGTGTGCATCTTTTGTATGAGTTCAGATTCCTTCACTATCTCTCTGCACTGTTCAAAAAGGCTATATGAGAGTCACCAACCCCCCTCGCCGCTGCTCGCCCTTTCAATCCCAGCCTCTCCTCACCTGGCACACCACCTGATCCTTCCCACCCACGAGCCATGATGACGGAACCAGAGCAGAACTCTGCCACGGCGACGGAGACTGGCGTGGCCGCTCCAGAGACTACGCCAGACCAGCAGGGATCGATAAGGTATGGGTGAATCGAGACAACTTAGTGTCCGCCTTCTGACGTCAAGCGACCGCAGTTACGCCCATCAAGAAATGACCGAAGTCATCGTTGGACCGGATCGTGCGAAGTTCTTCATCTACACTCATCACCTTCGTGAACGGTCGACGTTCTTCAAGAAAGCTACATCCGATACCTGGAGCCCGAATAAGAAACCAATCGCGCTCCTCGATACCGATTCCGACATCTTCAACTATTACCTAGGCTACATCTATAGCGATGAGTCGCTGGACGACTACACAACCGACCAGTCTGTCCACATCCGTGGTCTCGTCTATATGCTCGCCGACTTCTTGGGAGATAGCAAGGCTACGAATGCTCTTATCGGGGAGATTAAGGAGGATATACGTGGAGAACCTTTCTGTCCTGCATGGAGTGTGGTCAAAGATATGCGATCTCAGGTACTCGTCGACTCGCCACTACACAAGGTCATGGTGGATTCATACGTCTGCGCTCCACCTCTTGGCTAAATTGAGAAGCTCTGTGAGGATGCGGAGAGTGACATAACACGGGCTTTCTTAGTAGCTATGGTCAAAGCATCGCATGAGAGACATCAGGATGCTGGGTACGGACGGCACAGCTCGTCGTGCAAGGTCCCCTTAAGCGAATTCCCGACAACCCGATACCACCAACACAACGAACTGTGGATTGTGGAGGAATGCGAGGAGTGCACCCCGAAGAAGAGGCGCCGTCGTGCTTGAGCAAGAATTCTGGCGTTCAAAGATGGAGGATTTGAGCTTGAGGATTTGCCACGCGGGCGAGGCGGGAAGATGCTGAAAAGAAGAAAGGCGAGGCGAGACCATCTGAACACACTTCCCTAATCGATAAGTACCTACCACACAGGCAGCGATCAGCGATCAGCGTTGAGTAAGTTGTCGAGTTACAGACGCCAACAGCTCGATCCGCGTGCTGAATAGTGAGTCTCCTGAATTGATGGAAATTCGTATCCGTTCTTTGGAAGTGATGCTTTCATCTCCCGTCGTGGTTTCACTCGAGAGTTCGAAGATGGTCCTTTCCTCTTTCGGCCTACTGCGCCACTTCTGCAGCTAGATGACGTGCTGTCACATGCATGAATGATCTTAGCCTCACTCTCTGTCACACCTTCGATTCTCGACACACACTTTGCACATCGTACTTGCGGATGCCATCGCAGTCTACATTGTGCCATGGCCAGCGAAATGGAGCGTTCGAGGTTCGTTTGCTGCAAAATCTTCGCTCTAGATAGCCACTGACTTTGGTGCCTGCAGCAACCGATTCGCGGAAATCGCCGAAGTCATCGTTGGCGAGGAAGGCGTAAAGTTCGTCATTTATGCCAACATCTTTCGCGCTCGCTCGATGTTCTTCCGATCAAGGCTCTCAAAAGAGTGGAATACGAACAAAACGCCCACCATCCTCGAAGACATCGCCCCGGGCCACTTCGACGACTACATCGCTTGCACCCATAGCCTCCAATCTATGAGTGGTCACGGAGAATCGGATTACTTCACTCAGTTGTTCGACATCTATGTCCTTGCGGACCGATTTGGCGACTCTGCGGCTATGAACACGATCGCCGACGAAGCTGTGAAACACAGCGACAGCGTCAAGAAAGTTCCTGCATGGAAAGCTCTCAAGCCTTATCTCGCCCAACTGCCTGTCACGTCCCCACTCTACCGGATCATGGTTGACATGTACATGCAAGAGGCCAGTCGCGGCGGACTCCAGAAGGTCTTAGATGATGAGAAAGATGAGGCAACACAAACATTCCTTGTCGCCGTAGCAGAAACATATCTTCGCGAGAAACCGGATAAAAACGCACCTGCCGCGAAGCCACTCCACAAGATTTTCTATGGTACCGTCAGCGGCAACCCAAAATGTCACTACCATCAACATGACCAGCTCTGCCTCAAGTGCCAAGAGTAGCATGGTGAGGAGGTTGTTGAGGAGGGTGTCGAGGGTGTTGTTGAGGAAGATGGTGTCGGAGGATCGCGAGATGGAGGATGGTGAGGAGGACTAGACCATGAAAGGCCCTCCAAGGAGGTAATGGACAGTACCCTGGCAACGTTTGATCCGCGAACGGTCACCTTCACCCATCCGGCTTTCACTGAGGCTGCCAAGACCCATGATTTCGTTGGTCTGCGACCTCACTTCATTGCGTTGTCTAAGCTCACGTGCCTAAGTCTTGATTTCACATGTTGAACATGAGCAAGTTTCTTCGTCACACAGCTCATCATAGCCAGCAAGGCCTTTGCATGGTCTTTGCTGCCGCATCAGCGTAACCACAATCAACATGGACGAGAAGAGGTAATGTGTATGAAACGATTGGCTTCGCACCTTCTAACACCATTCTCCGCAGATATGAATATCAAGAAATGGTCGATTTTACCGTTGGACCGACGGCAACGAAATTCTGTGTCCCTGCTGCAGTAATCTGCCATCGCTCTCCCTTCGTCAAGGCCGCGCTATGAAGAGGTGGAACGCCGTCCAGAAGCCGGTCGAGCTCATAGATGTCGATCCCGAGCACTTCAACGAATATCTCGCATACATCTACAGTCGCGACGCTATCGCAGACATCCAGAACGACGACAACTTCTCACTATGCACCAGATTGTACGTACTAGCCGACAGACTGGGAGACTGCGACACCGCAAACGACTCGATTTTGTGGATCATCGACGAGATTGATGATGGGGACGCATCTCCGTCTTGGGGCTGCGTTAAGACGATCTTAGATGCAGTTAGTTCTGATTCACCGCTTCATCGGCTTTTGGTGGATTTCTACGTCCATGCAGCAACAAGCGAGCATATGGAGGAACTCTGGAGCGACGAGGCCAACCAGCTTGCGCTATCGTTCGGCTTTGCAATCGGTAAAAGGCACCGCGAAAGGGAGGCAACAGCAGTATACGGAGATACCGTCTGGGAGATATTTCACTGTAAGCTCAGCAGGCTGCCACGAGACCGGTACCATCAACACAATGACTCCCACCCCAAAGACAAATGCATGGACTGCATGGACACTTAGCGCGACCATGATTGCTGTGTGATCTGCTCATCGCGCTCTCGGGAGCTGCCGAATGGATGTCTCAATGCTTGTAGCAAACCTCTACGAGCCCTGTCTCAGATGTGAGTAGGGGCACTATGGGTGGAGTGAATCGTGGAAGGCTCTCCAGGAGATTGTGAGGACCGTTCAAGTCAATTACGTCTTACCTTTGCTAGAGACTTAGCTCACTATACTGGCTTTTCACATGAGGCTCGCAGGGAATTTGAAATGCAATTCACTTGGGTATTGTTTTCACATGATCGCGCTGCTGCCTGCCCGGTTCTTCATGTCCCAAACTTCTCTCTTCGCTTTCATCCAAGGGTTCTGCAGACCATACCACCGATCAACCACAGTCATCAACTTACTTACACAATTCGGACTGTCGAAAGAAGGCCAAGGGTGGCGATATGGAATCACATAGGTGAGTGGTCCACTGGAAATGCTTATGAACACCGTCTAAATCATTCGGTCGGCAGGTTCGACTTCGCAGCCATGACGGAGGTCATTGTAAGCCTGGACCAGAAGAAGTTCCTCATCCACAGTGACCTTCTCCGCGCTCGCTCGACGTTCTTCAAGGCTAGACTCTCACAGGCGTGGGATACGACGAAGCAACCGATTACGCTCACGGATATGGAGTCGTCACATTTCAACAACTATCTGGCAGTCGTCTGTGGGTCTGGCTTCGCGAAAGCTATGAAAGACTCCGACCGGGTTGTGCAGCTCGCGCGCCTCTGGGTGCTAGCTGACAGGTTCGGTGACTACAAGTCCGCCAACATCATCATCGACGAGATCATCGACCATGTTAGCGAGGCCATCGAGTGGGATGTGTTCAAGGACATGACGGCTGGCTTTTCTCACGATGCTCTGCTGTACCGCCTCCTGGTCGATGTTTGGTTGCATGAAGGTCGGGAAGCAAAAGACGCCATGCTCTACGACGAGGAGGCTTCGGAGGAAGGTCAAGAAGCGCGAGCCTTTCTTGTCGCTATAGCCAAAGCCTATCGCAAGAAGGAGATCAAGGCGGAAGACGAAGCCACTATTGAAGACACGTTTCGTGGCCTGGTCGAAGAGCAGGACAGAGCTCAGTATCACCTGCACGATGATCTCTGGCCAAAGACCGAGTGCGACCAGTGCGAAGCGTGAAGCTGAAGTGATTGCGTTACCACTATACAGGTAAATCCTATAACAATGATTGGTATCAGGCCTTGCTGCAAGCAGAACACAAGTTGCGGATACTGGAATTCATAAGTCCTTGGGAGGCGGTGTTACTGGTCGACAGCGGAATGCCACACAGAAGAAGAGGAGGTGCGTGTGAAATTGGCCGGAGCGATGGAAAAGCGGGTTGAGCTCTGAACGTTATGAACTGTGTTGTTCTTGAGCTGAGTGCTGGAGGACGGGAGTGCGGGCCCACGAGTCTCAGGGACAGCGGAATGAAGGGAGCGCTCGTGCGAGAGGTTTTCAACGCCATATCTTTTAATCTTCGACGAAGCACACAATATGCACCAGATGCACACTCTACCCGGCTACCATCAACCAGGTGTGCCCCTACCATCGATTCATCCTAGAACCCACGACGGCATCCTGGAGATTCTGCTTCTGCTGACGTATACAACTCCGAAACAACCATCACCACCCAGCACAATGTAGAAGCGGTAAGAAATGCGTTATCCTGTCTCATATAGCGTTGAGAGTATGTCAGGCAAGCAAAGTTCAGTCGCAGCATGGCGTAGTTCGCTTCACTGTCCTCTGCATGACCAGCGATCGTCGGAGGCTCCTTAGTGGTCGTAGTGTATCGCATTGCTTGCGCGTTCGCCTGAAGGTACGGGAGTGATGTTAAATGTCCTATTTGCTGATCAAGGATGGATGCTCTGGGAGAGGTTGTTCGTCCATACTGCAGGGTTGTTGGGTGGTATATGTCCTCATATCAGCAACACTTCCAGCGTTACATCTCCACCTAGCCAATAACAGGCTTCAACAGCTCCGGCACCAACACCGCCGCATCGCCAGCAAACATCCAATCCCCCTGCTTCCAACCACCGGGAGGTGCATCCGAATCCATGTTGACAACACAAACTCTAGCACCGCGAGCTCGAGCCTGGCCAATATAGCCAGCGGCCGGCCACACTTGAGCGCTCGTCCCAATGACCATGATGAGGTCGATGTTCTCCGGGGCAGCCAGATAGTCTTTCGCCTTATTAAGGACAACCTCGGGAAGCGCTTCGCCGAACCAGACCACTCCAGGTCGGAGGAGGTTCCGCTTGCACTCTGGGCAGTGCGGAAGGTCGTAGGTCGTGAGTGACGGGAGAGCGACCATGGAATCAGAGATGTCTACAACGCTGCCTGCCGGCTGTGCTTGATCCGCCGGAATAGCCAGTGCAGGGACTACTGGATCCGTGTAGTTCTCCTCGCGGTAGTCGCAACGTTCATCCGAGCATTTGAGGTCGAAGAGAGTACCGTGAAGTAGGTGTAGTCGATCGGATGGATGGTCAGCCCGCTGCGATAACCCATCCACGTTCTGAGATAGTGTGACGAAGCCAGGCATCTTACGAGCCAGTTTGGCGAGTGCATAGTGAGCTGGGTTCGGCTCGACCGAGAGTGACATATGTCGACGATAATTGTAGAACTGCCATGACAGGCCTGGGTTGCGGGCGAAGGCTTGCGGGGTGGCGAGATCAGTCGACTTCACGGACCTCCATAAGCCGCCCGCGCCTCGGAAAGTTGGAAGTCCAGATGAGGCTGAGAGTCCGGCTCCCAGAAGAGCGAGCACCCTCTTGGACTTCTTGAGATGGGTATGGAAAGACTCAAGATCGGTCTGGGGCTCAAACACGGAAGGCTGTCTATCGGCCATCGTGATGTTGCTGCGGATTGAAGAGGAAGCTGATGGAAAGGACGTTGCCTGAGGTCGGTGAAAAGGAGAGGAAGCAATCGAGAGGGGAGGTTTGTACCCTTTGTTGAACCGACTCACATGTTGCAGGCAACCCCGAAGCATGTCACCCCATGTCGTTGCCTTTCGTGACTTCCGGTGAGGCTGGTTTGTGTTTCACAAGCTTCAAGCTAATGTTAGGGTGCGGGCCGCGTACCCGCGCATCGGGTCGGCAGGCTTGACATGTGACGATGAACGCTGCTCGCGTGTCTACTTTGCATACCACGACATGAGACGCAACGCCCAATTGGCACTACGGACGGCGTCTCGTCCAATACCTACATTCCGAAGTAGACCACAACTCGTCGCGCAGTGCAGACATTCATCTATTCGAGCTGCAGACCTGCACTTCGGCCAACCGCTGCATGAGACCCATCCACACCTCATCAAGCCCGGCGAGCGTAGGTAACGCGCAGCAAACATATCGCAGGACACGATGCTGATGTTTGTGAGCAGTCACGCCTGGCATATCCGCCCTCGAGTACCACCATAGACGCGCCGCGCTCGCCCGAAAGCTCCCTCGAAACAGTATCGCTGTCCTTGCTGCGAATGAGTTGAAGTTCAGGTCCGGGCCGGTGTTCTACGAGTACCACCAGGATCCTAGCTTCTACTACCTGACTGGTATGGAGCCAAGTTGTAGCTTGCAGCAGCATATGTGTTGACGCAGAAGCAGGTTTCAACGAACCAGAAGCCGTAGCAGTAATCGGTAGGTACGTTATCTGGCTAGCTATGTATAGTGTAACAGCTGGCTGATACAGCAACAGAAAAGGGTAGTACAGACGTCGAATACACCTTCCATCTCTTCGTCCGACCCAAGGACGCCCAAGCCGAACTCTGGGATGGCGCAAGATCGGGCGTGCAGGCTGCACAAGATGTCTTCAATGCAGATGAAGCTGGAGATATTGGCAACATCGCCTCATCCCTACCCACCATAGTAAACAGCGCAAGTGAGGTCTACACGGACATCGGCTCCTTCGAAAAGAGGAATGCAGTCTCGCGATTCTTCGCCGGCTCCTCAACAAAGATCGATGGCTTCGCCAAAATACTGAAGAACTCGAAGGTCAAGTCCTTGCGACCACTCATGAATGAGTTGCGCGTGACGAAGTCGGAGGCAGAGCTGGACTGCATGCGGAAAGCGTGCAGCATATCTGGTGCCGTGATTACAGAGGCCATGAAGAACACCTACACCACCGAGAAGCAACTTTGGGCCGATCTTACGTATGGCTTCAGGTCGCAAGGTCTGGATGGCGAAGCCTACGTGCCTGTTGTTGGAGGTGGTACAAATGCTCTTAGCATACACTACGTGCGCAACAATGCCGAACTCCACCACGGTGATATGGTTCTGGTCGATGCCGGCGGCGAGTACGGGAACTATATCTCCGACATAACGCGGACCTGGCCTGTCAACGGCAGATTTACAGATCCACAGCGGGATATGTACAACATGATCCTTGCCGTGCAGAAGTCCTGCGTTAGCCTCTGCAGAGAGGATGCAGATATGACACTCGACAAACTTCACAAAGTCGCCGAAGATGGGCTCAGAAACGGGCTGAAGGATCTCGGCTTTGACATATCGAAAGCCGGCTGTCTGGACACGCTATTTCCGCATCATGTGGGTCACTATATTGGACTGGATGTGCATGATGCTCCTGGCTACCCACGTACGGACAAGCTGGAGGAGAACCACTGCATTACGATTGAGCCGGGCATTTACGTGCCTGTCGACGACGAGCGATGGCCGGCCCACTTTCGAGGGCTCGGGATCAGGATAGAGGACTCTGTACGAATAGGAAAAGAGGAGGTCGAAGTGCTAACAAGTACTGCTGTAAAAGACGTAAAAGAGATAGAAGCCATGAGGTCTTGATATCACCATCCAACCTATGTAAAGCACATCTATGTTCATCCCATCATCGATCATCACTTCCGTCTCGCGGTTTCATCCCTCATACATGAATCTGATAATTCAAATCCTGCTCATAACCCACACTCAGCTGCGGCACCTGCGTATACTTGCCCTTCAGCACCTGCCTTGTATTCGTCAGCACCTGGATATAACTCTGCTTCGGCCCATGCTGCTTCATGCTCTCCAAGAACGCGTAGCTCATCGCTCCTACGTGACTGCCCTTGATCGTCGCATCTGCGGACGTCTGGTCGTCTTCACAGCCCGAGTACATCCACACGTTCTTCTTCTTCTCGTGCTCGTACTGGTCTGCGAAGTCCTGCTCTGCGAGCCCGTCCTCGTCGTCGTCGCCGCCTTGGTGGCTCATGCCTTTGAAGAAACTCTGGGCGCCGGCGAGGAGGTTGCGGGCTTCGGGGACGGAGGAGGCGGAGAAGCCGCCTTGGATGAGGTTGTTGGCTGCGCCTACGAGACGCATGCCGGCTTTGAGATTGTCCATCATGCTGATGTTGCCGTCTTCGTCGCTCTTGTAGATGTATGGCAATTCGGCCACGGAGCCGGAGTGGCAGCAGTCGAAGATCATGAACAGCGTGCTCTTGGGCGGGAGACGGGAGACGAGGGTCTTGTGCAGAACGCCGGATGGGATCTGGCCTTTTTGCTCGTAGTCGTATGGCACGACGGTGCTGTCGAAGCCGCTGACGCGGTTGCCGTCTGTGTCGGCGATTTGCCCGCCGTGGCCAGAGTAGTGCAGGAAGTTGCAGGTACCAGGTTCGGAGACCAGCCACTGCATGGCCGCGAGAATGTTCGCCCCAGTTGGCCAGAATCGGCCGTTTGGATCTGTGTGCTCGTCGTCGCGCATGATGACTTGGCTGCGCTGGTCGTTTGGGTAGCCTTGCGAGCTCAAGAACCTGTGGATGTTCTCGACGTCCTGTTGTACACGTCAGTGCCTTGGATATCTTCAAGTTCGAGAGGTAGTTCTTACCTGCTGGCAGCCGGCAAGGGCATGCTTGGAGCCGACGTAGTTGATTCCAATGAGGAGAGACTTCTTCTTCTGGTTTTCAACCGGCGGAGGTGGGTTGGCCAGCCCAGCCTGACCTCCAACAGCACGCTGAGCACCCTGCACGTCTCGAGCGTCGTCGTTCTTGTTTCCCATCATTCCGCCTAGGCCACTCAGAGCACTGCCAATGCCACCGGCGCCTGCCATGGCACCCATGCCTCCCATTGAGCCCATGCCTTGTTCAGCCATGCGGCCTAGGCTTCCCAGACTGAAGCCACCTCCATTGTCGTCGTCGTCCCTTTCCCTTTGGCCACCTCCATGTCCGCCTCGGTGGCCTGGTGAAGAAAGTTAAACAACAAGCTCCAAAATGGTCGGCAAGGCCCGCGTGTATCACATACCTCCGCCGCGACCTCCCCCACCTCCTTCTCCACCACCACGATGTCCCATTCCACCACCTCCTCCACCTCCACCGCCGCCATGATGTCCCATTCCACCGCCTCCACCACCGTGTCCACCACCACCACCACCTCCATGTCCACCCCCTCCACCATGACCTCCACCTCCGCCGTGACCACCTCTATGAGCCATTGTGAGGGATTGGAAGCTTTTGTGTTACTTCAAGCTGAGAGGTTTGAAAGACTCAGAGATCCAAGAAGGTAACTCAAGAAGAAAACGACGACAACAGGAGCTAGGCTACTTGATAAAGGGTTTGGCGGTCCAAGTCCAACGAGAACATCCAAGATCTAGACGCCCAAGGTGGGGCAATCGAGCGTACCTGCATCAGAGGATGAGCTAAGAGGAGCCAACCCCGCGGCACGTGTTGTCGCGAAAGGAGCGCGTTCTACAGTAGATAGAAGTGTGTATTTGGTAAGGCAACTCAGAGCTGTGAGGCATATGGAGAGTTTCTAAACGTACTGTAGAGAATAGTGCGGTAATGAGAAGTACAGATGATACGAAATGGGGCGAGTTCGCCTGGACGACTTACGCTCTCCTCCACGCCTCTGCTTGCCGATAGCGTCCTGGCGTTGCGGTCGCAACCTAGCCTTGAGTAATTCGTGAATGTCCGTGAGACTGGTGATAGTTCCTGGAACATCGAGCTTGCCATCCAGGGTCGTCGTAGTGAGGTCGGATAGTCAGGTGGGAGGTGGGAGATGGGAGGTGGGAGGTCGAAAGGCTCTCTTGCGCAGCCACTACCTTATTCTTGGGTGAGGTGGAAGCAGCTTTCAAGATGATGGCAATGCGACGAGATTTTTGAGACACTGGCACCGGTTCTTATTCAGCCATGACGTTTGAATATGAAGAGTCTTGCTTGATACCTGCCATGTTCAAATGTCTTGAAGGATTGTTCAGAGGCGGTTGCGAAGAGAGGCAGGCATGGAGGCGCTAGTCTAGCAGCAACAAACAGACGCTCCGACCATCACGACACTACACCAACCACCACAACCCGCCATACTCCCAGCAACACCTCGCTCTCACTGCTGTTGCTTGCTCATATCTTCCTCGCTGTCCCCGTGAGCCCCAATGGCATCCCGCTGCCTATACTGAGCGCGTCAAGACCTGTGCACGCGCCTGCCCCGCAACCGCACCTCGAGGCATTTGCTTGTCTCGCTGCCACTTCTGGGTATTGATATATGGCAACAGCATCTATACTCCACCCGTCAGCAGATTCCTTTGCCATGACGAGCAGGAGGGAGCCTCTGGCCAACGTGCCCAACGCGGTCAATTCGCCGTTCCACACCATCACCGCCGGCGGGAAACGCACGCGAGCCCAAGCTGGCGACCACCGAGATGCATTATCCGGACAACCACCCGCCAAGAAGCAGATAATGGAAATACCGGACGAGGATAGCGAGAACGTGGACCCGAAGAAGCGGGAATTCGTGGCAGTTGGTGCCCGAGATAGGCTGGACGAGCCTTTCATGAAAAAGACTTCAAATGCACAACCCACGTCTTTTGAACGCAAACTGGCTGCTGCACGCGAGAAGAAAGCCACCCCACAACCACGAGTCGAGCCTCAGCCAAAGGTCAGCGCAGATAACCTCGAGACTATCCGCCAATGGAAGCGGCACTACAAGAAGCAGTTTCCTGGCTTCGTGTTCTACTTCGACAGCCCCTCCGATGAAGCTCGTCAGCGGACTTTACGTCCGCTTCAGCATCTTGGAGCACGCGAGGAGAAATTCTTCTCCAAAGCAGTGACACATGTCATCACGACGCGTCAGATACCGCCAGAGCTCACCAGCACGAGTCCGAATGAAGACGATCAGTATGTGGGCAACTCACTCAAGTCGATACAGCCATCTGCTCCTCTCCAGGATCAACGCCGGACAACCAACCTTCTCGATGCCAACTTGCAACGGCGTGCTCAAAGTCAAGCAGCAAGTGCCGACATACTAACACGAGCCCGTGAGCTTGGCATCAAGATATGGACGGCAGAGAAATTCCAGCGTATCATGAAGACAATACTGGAGTCGGACAACGTCGATCAGAATGCCACCCAAGACATTCGGAACCACGCCACCGTGCACAAAGCCACGAGCAAGCCTGCTAAGGAAGTCGATCTCGAGCAACTACTGCGGAATGAGAAGATCAATGGCCCTGCTGATCGTGACATGACTGTTGCCGCCCAGGACATGGTGTCCTTCAAAGGCTTCTACGTCTACATCCACGACATGGACGAGAAGACGAAGCCTGTCATGGTGCGAGACTACCCAAAGCCGAGCAGCAAGGAGCAAGGCAAGTGGCCTCAGTTCCGCCTAACGCCAGCTGGTCGCTGTCCCTTCATCGAGGATCCTCTTCACACGAAGAAGCTTCAGCAGCTCGAACGTGAGAATCAAGCCGCCAAAGCGGAGCAGGAGCTTGCTGCTCAGAGAAGGACACGTGGTGCAGCTGCCATCGTTGCACCTCTGCGACCACTTGCTGAGCGTGAGACAAACCTCAGGCGCTCGCCTCGTAAGGCTGCCCAGCCTCCTATTGGCGATATGGCAAAGCCACTGGATCCTCCCAAGCGGTTACCTACTCAGCGCCAATCATCTGCGGAAGGCATGCCAGCTTTGTTTGGCAGTGCTCAGCAAAGCCTTCGAGGCCTACCACGTCTGATCGGCGGCGAACCGGTCGCATCAGGTATGCAGCAATCCAATGTCACTTCAGCGATCCGATCACAGGCAATATCGTCCGCTGCGATTTCCTCCACTGCTCCGGGCATGCATAGGCGCGTCGGCGACAGCAAGGAAGTCTCGGCTTTGAGACGTCAGATGTTGGAGCGCAACGCGAGCGTGCCTTCTAACTACAGCATTCCATCTTCGTACATGAACGACGTCCGCGCTGCAATCAACGATGACAACAATCCGCCTCCACGTGCTGCCAAGCGCAAGGCCCAAGAAACGCTCGGTGTGCTTCATGAAGATGAGGAAGACACTCATGATGTGCCTCGTCCACCTCATCGGAAACCTCCTGCGCCCAAGAAGCGTAAGCCAGTGCAAAAGGAAGCGAAGCCAGGGTATTGCGAGAATTGTCGTGACAAGTTCGACGACTTTGATGATGTAAGTACTGCTATATCGGCGATCATATCGGATCTTTACTGACTTATTCGCAGCACGTCGTCTCTCGCAAGCATCGCAAGTTCGCAGTGACCCAAGAAAACTGGAAAGAACTCGACGACCTGCTCGTCCACCTCAAGCGTCCGCACAAGGTCCCGCAATCAGCATAAATCATCGTCGCTGTCAACGAAACACTAGCATCCATAAATCGACACCCACGAGTCTACACCACCACTTTGCTTTAGCTTTTGCTTTTGAAGCATCACGATACTCACACGGCATTGCGCTGCATCTTCTTTCTGGTCCCGTTGGAGCATGTTCTAGGGGGCGTTAGTCACGAACAGCATGAAGTTCTAGGGAGGGTTAATGCGTTGGCGCTTTACGGGTTGACTTTGAGCTGGTTGCTGGAGTGAGCATTTGTACGGAGCATGTGAGATTATCGCAACTGTATATACTTGAGCGTGCTCGAAATGAAAATCAAGTCAAACATACATGCATCTCAACTTCGAACGCATGTGGAGTTGGTAGAATGGTGAAGGGAGTGGATGTCATAAGGAGGCAGCTTCATCCTGTGAGCTTCACCTCACCTCACTTCCTGTCTTGAATCTCAACATCAACATCCAACACCGATCAACATCTACACGCATTCACGACAGCCGACTCGTCCATTCACAGCCCCAACAACATCTCGCGTTTCCATCAAACTATCTCTTTCCGAACTTTCGACTCGTAGCTACCACCAATATGGCTTCATCATCATCTACACCAACGCCACCAGACGTGCCACCCGAGGACGAAGAGACCGCCGACCTCCCACTCACGATGGCCGCATCCGTCATCCTCGACCACCTACCCCGAGACGCACATGCGGCACTGGAAACGGCTGGTGAAGTCCGTGGGGCGGATGGGGAGGTGAAGGGGAAAGGTACGGGCCTTCCGTTCCATCTTTGTCTACGGCTACAGAACGCGGCCTTGATCAACTAGTCAAGCACTAAACTGCAACCATTCCGTCACTCTGTGCTAACGTCAATGGTGCCCGTAGTCAAAGTCCGCCTCTCCCCCCTCCCCTCCACACGCGCGCTCAAACCGCCCGTCTTCAATTGCGGTACGGGGCAGAGGTTTGAGTTTGTTGTGCGCTTTATCCGCAGAAGGTTGGGGTTGAAGGAGAGTGAGGGCGTATTCTGTTATGTTAATTCTGTGTTTGCTCCGGGGCTGGATGAGGGGGTGGGGAATTTGTGGCGGGTGAGTGATTCCCGTGCGAGAGGAGAGAGGTGATGAGTGGGGGGAGCGATGCTAATGCGAGTGTGTAGTGCTTTAAGACGGGCGATGAGTTGGTGGTTAGTTATAGCGTTACGCAGGCTTTTGGCTGAGCAAAGCAACGCAGGGTAACAGGTAGACTCATGGGTGAAGAACGCTGGGAAATGCGTTTGAGGCGGATCTGTTTCAAGCAGGTATGGAATCGCTGAGTCGTTAAAGCAGTGAAGTTGTAGCAGAGGCAGTGGAATGCGAGGCATCGAGTCGTATATGCAACCGGTGGACGTTCTCATCGTTGAGCGGAAGAGCATCAGGACTACAGTAGCAGCACCGTTGATCAAGATCTGGAGGATGCGGCTTCAATCTACTTCGACCGTGGGATGGTGAGGAAATCGGGCTGAGCGCAGATGTAGACGAAGATATTGCTTGCACTTGAGCAAGGCAGAGAAAGCTGAAGACATTTCGAGACATCTAAACATTCTATAACTTCCCACCCTCCGCCGGAAGCGTAGCCTCAACCAACCGCTCAAACTCCAAAAACTCCTCCTTCGCCATCGGATACGTATGCTCCGGCGCCGGATAACTCCTATCCTTCACCTCAACCCTATACGCCTCTACCGCCCTCGCAGCCTCGCCCCAAACATCCCCATACTTCTTCACGAACTTCGGCAGAAACCTGCCTGGCGGGAAGTTTCCTACCATATCCATCTGCACCAACACCTGTCCCGAACATCCATTCCCTGCCCCGATACCTATCGTAGGGATCCGCAACTTCTTGGTGACAAGGGTTGCGACGTCCGCAGGGATGGCTTCGAGCACCACCCCGAAGGCACCGGCTTCTTGGACCGCTATTGCGTCGCGGAGGACTTTCAGCGCTCCTGTGGTGCTCTTGCCCTGCACGCGAAACCCACCCAACGCATTCTGCCTCTGCGGCGTAAGCCCAATATGCGCCAACACAGCCACCCCAGCCGTGGTAATCTTCCGTATCTGCCCCGCCATCTCCGCCCCTCCCTCAAGCTTCACCGCATGCACCCGCCCCTCCTTCACCACCCTTATCGAACTCTCCAGCGCCTGCTCCGGCGAGACCTCATAACTCCCCATCGGCAGATCTCCCACCAAGAAACTCGCTTTCGCACCCCGGGCGACGCTGCGGCAGTGCAGGATCATTTCGTCCAGACGCACTTCCGAGGTGTCGTCCATGCCGAGGGCGACCATGGCGAGGGAGTCGCCGACGAGGATCATGTCCATGCCGGCGACATCGGCGAGGTGGGCGGAGGGGAAGTCGTGGGCGGTGAGCATGGTTATTGGGTCGTGCCGGCGGTGCATGGCGAGGAGGGTGGGGAGGGTGATTTTTTTGCGGGTGGTTGTTGAGGGGGCGAGGGGGGAGTGGGAGGAGTGTCGGAGAAAGGTGAGAGGTGCGAGGGCATGGTGGAGGTGTGGTTGTTGGAATGTTTGTAGTGTCCTGTGGAGGGTCGTCTTCAGGGCGCGAGACGACATGGTTGGGTCGCGGTGTTGGTATAGGAAATGCGGGTTGAAGCGAAGTGATAACTTATCTGCGCGTAGGCAAGTGCGTACATTCTCGCGAAACTGGGGATGGCGTTTACCTTGAGGAATTGCTGTGATGTAGTATGCGGTGGAGTGTTTACGCTCGGCTGCCGGTCCAGTCCAGCCCACCTTCGCTCCTGCCCCGCCGATCCCGGCAGCAAGCGCGTGACACGCAATCGACCTTCTGATGCCGGCTTTGTGATCCCACTCGCACTTCCACTTCCACTCCCACTCCCACCTGCTCTCATCTCTGCGACTGCTCACGATACTACGACACCTGACCCAACAATAAACATAGCCTGAGCCGACCAAGCCTGCTCTACCCGATCCCGACAACTTGACTCGTAGGCAAAGCTTCCTTATCAACCAACCACCAAGGTAGCTGCTGTGCTCGCCTGTAATAGCATCGACTTCACGACAAAGGACCGACAAGCCCAAGCCAACAGCGAGACGTCTGCATACTCAAGCTACCACGAGAGAGTGAAGACAGAGTGGAGCTCTTCGCACATCGATCAGCAGCACCCGAAGCAATCCTCCGAACCACAGCTCTCCACTGAAGCGCGCACATCCAAGCACACTAATCCAGTGTTCGGGGAAGGAAGGCTTCAAGCCTGCGGAGGCGAAACAGAGTTACCCCTGAGGCGAGCGGCGGCGAACGCGGGCGGGCAAGATGAGTAGTCCAAAGAGGCGGATCGAGACAGATGTGCGTATATGCCGCAGTAGCTTGGCTGGTGACCAGACGATGCTAATATATGGTTGTTTGCCAGGTGATGAAGATGTACGTCATACGTTGATGGCTCGGAGTGGGCGGAGAATCAAGGTTAGCAGTGACTGACGCCTGGACAGGTTGATGAGTGATTATGAGGTTACTCTGGTCAACGACAACATGCAAGAGTTCTACGTGCGGTTCAAGGGACCGGAAGAGAGTATGTCACACTTTAGATCTGCACGGAGACTTCGAAGCTGATGGCGTGAACAGCACCATTTCAAGGCGGACTATGGAAGATCCACGTCGAGCTGCCAGACCAGTACCCATACAAGAGCCCGAGCATCGGTTTCGTGAACCGCATCTTCCACCCCAACATCGATGAGCTGTATATCTACCTTTTCTTCTCCACCTTCCATCCTGGAATATACCGGATGCTGATAGTATCTTCCAGCTCCGGCAGCGTCTGCCTCGACGTCATCAATCAGACCTGGTCGCCCATGTACGACATGATTAACATCTTCGAGGTCTTCCTCCCCCAGCTCCTGCGCTACCCCAACCCCACGGACCCGCTCAACGGCGAGGCGGCCGCGCTCATGATGCGTGAGCCCAAAGGGTATGAGGCGAAGGTCAAGGGTGAGTCAGCAACGCTCTTCTACCGACTTCTCGAGGGCGGATGCTAATGTTGGTGGTGGATAGAATACGTAACCAAATACGCTACCCGCGAACACATCGACGAAGCCGGCGGCGACACGGACGACAGCGACGAGATGAGCAGCGTCGGCAGCTTCGACGACGAGGACGACGATGAGCAGCCCGCCGGCACGATGGATGAGGTATAGCAGACCTTACAGGAGAAGGTGTAGTTGCTTGCTCCTCTCCGCTATATCCGGGGCAATAATGCGGGAACGCGACCCTCCTCATCTATCTCTTCTTCGGTAGCTTGCATGACTGATCGGCACGAGATTGGACATGTCACGGCGTTTTGCTGCTTTTGCCCAAACTCTGGTGAGAGTTTGGGTCTTTATTATAAGCTCGGCGATCGAATATCGGGATCCAAGGGGAAGATACTTTGGATGGGTGGAGTTTGTTGTTCACCTCAGAAGGTATTGATCATGAGATATGTCCAGTATTGTGTAGGTCATGGAACTCGACTCTCTTCAAATGATCCAGGTACCACTGCGCCGTCCGAGAAGACTATACCTCTCTCAATGTGCAATGTGCGAGGGCGTTCTGTCGCAATAATAGTACTGCACCCTGCCCAATAGTTACCGGGACGTGCAATCGCTGCGGAGGTACAGTATATCAAGCACACACCCACTGTTTCACCCATCCTCCGCACGGAGCGCTAGCATGACTTACGAAGTTACGCTCACAGCGCTGATTCATTTCTCCACCAAGAACGAGGACGTGATGAGAAAGACTCCGTGGAGTTTGTCATTCTGGTGGCGTCGCAGAGAGTTCTTCTGGAAGAAAACGCACCGTCGCAACCGTGCGTGGAGTTTTTGGAATTTGCTTCGAAGCCGTGGACTTAGCGAACGCCCCCCTGTGTGCTGTTGGTGGAAGAGAAATTGGAGGTGTGTGATTGGGCGGCTTGCCACGTGCGAGAAGCGTGGAGGCGTAGGGCGGGCTCCAGTTTATTTGTCCTGACCCACCTTTCGGGAGATGGTCTTCCCTTCCGATCGGTGGTGAGGGCTCCGGAGGGAGAGTTTAGTGTAGGGATTGAGTCGTGCTGACTGAGTTTTGCGTGAATTGAAGGCGTGGCGGTTGAAGGGGCGGACTTCGTTCGGACGGTGAGAATGAAGGTGTTTGATCGGCGTGGTTATTTGGCATCACGGTGGGCGTGGTGTGCTGATCGCTCGCGGGGACCTGACCATATTCACAGCCTCGTGACACAAGACTACGCTGAGAAAGGAAGGAGAATAGAGGCGTCAGGCGCGGCTCCTGCTGGGGCGCTAATGCGGGCCAGCGAAAAGGTTAGCGGAAGAGACAGAACAACGTGCAGGCCACGCTGCTGGGTGCACAGATGAGCGAGAGCAGCGCTGCTGTGTTTCGGAGATTGCGCGTGGTGTACGACTCTGTGCACGTTTTGTACCGACAGCTTGTCCCATCCGTCGTTCTCCGCGTTGGGCGTCTTGCACAAAGCTACGAAGTTGTTGCGGTGAATGCGAATGTGCCCTCCTCTTCTCGCGTGTTGAGCCTCAGCGTCACCAACTGCCGCAGATCTCCCAGCTTTGCCAGTGCCTGCACCATCTCGCTCTGACACACTCCAGCGTAGGACTCTTGGCCGTCCGCGATCACTTCGGATCGTGCACCTGCCGCTAACTACAAACCCAACTCCTTGGGACCGGGCTTGCTGCTGTGCGACCTCCTGTGACACTCTCCATCTGCGCCCGTTGACTGTCTGTAATTCTCCGGCAACGAATACGGGCAGCTGCGAGACGAACGCCATTCACCACCGCCAATTATGCGTCTGCAGAGATAGCATTTCCTGTCCTTGCTCGAACAGCTACAACCGTAACCACCCACCTGTCCTTACCGCTGCCTTCCGCACGCACACTACCGCCAATCGATCCCGCAAATGGGCAATTCCAATGGCAAGCCCGTCGTCCTCACCGATGAGGTCAACCTCAACCACTTCCGCCTCTTGCGAGTGGTCGGCAAGGGCGCTTTTGGCAAGGTCCGCATCGTGGAGCGGAAAGACACGGGCTTGACGTTCGCGCTCAAGTATATTCGGAAAGAGGAGGTGGTGCGGAGCGAGAGTGTGAGGAATATTATCCGGGAGAGGAAGATGTTGGAGCATTTGAATCATCCGTTTTTGTGTAATTTGCGGTATAGTTTTCAGGATATGGAATATCTGTGAGTCTGCCCGTACTTGCTAGGGGGAGGGTTTGGGCTAACGTGAGAAAGGTATCTGGTGGTGGACCTAATGAACGGCGGTGATTTGCGGTTTCACATCTCACGAAAGACGTTTACGGAAGACGCGGTGCGCTTTTGGATGGCTGAGTTGGCGTGTGCGCTGCGGTATTGTCATCAGCAGAGAGTTGTGCATCGGGATGTGAAGCCGGATAACGTGTTGTTGGATTCGGAAGGACATATCCATCTGGCGGACTTCAACGTGGCTTCGGATTTCACACTCTCACGTCCATTGACGAGCAAATCTGGGACTCTGGCATATCTGGCGCCGGAAGTGTACATGGGAAGGGGGTATCAGTCGGAGGTGGATTGGTGGTCAATGGGTGTGACGTTCTACGAATGCATCTACAATAAGCGGCCTTTTGAGGCGAACAACCACGATGGACTGGCGCAGGCGATTGTCAAGGCCGATCCGTCGTTTCCGGTCACTTCGCCACCTGTGTCGATGCCCTGTCTACACGCCATAAGCTCGCTGCTGGAGAAGGACAAGACACGGCGGATAGGAGCGGCGAGCTGGGAGAGCTTCACTGATAATCCGTTCTTTCGCGAACTGGATTTCGAGATGTTGGAGCGAAAGGAGGTAGAACCAATATTCTGCCCATCGAGCGAAAAGACGAACTTTGACGCCACATACGACCTTGAGGAGCTTCTTCTAGAGGAGGCGCCATTAGAGGCACGAGCGAGGAAGCAGAAACCAAGAGCTGAACTGCGAGACGATGCGACGCAGCAGGAGATCCGCACAGAGGAGCTGCATAAGATGATCGAGCAGTACTTCGAGCCGTTCAACTACACCATATTACCGGAAGAACGAAAACCAATAGCACCAGGAGAATCTCCCACCACCGCCATAGCGCCATCACCCACACGGCAACGCGGAGAAAAGGGTCCGGAACCAGCGCTACCGCATCGGCCACGGGTACAGCAGACGCACTCAATACCCACACCGCGCTCACAAACACCGGGCAGCACATCACGAACACACTCCTCGACCCACTCCCCAGGCGGCTCACCCCCATTACCTGTCGCCATCCTTCAAGAAAACATGCCCAACACTTCTTCACCGAAGGATTACTTCCCGCCTCCCACCTCCGAGCCCAAAGTCGCCGAACCCCGCAACACCCAGCCCAAATCATCCGAACGCCGCTCCTCGTCTCGCCCCGGCCAGCAATCCCAGAGCGCCACCCGCTCCCGCAAAGTCCGCTACGACGAGACCGCCTCCTTACCCAGCACAGCTTCACAGACCCGTCATCACCGCCCTCGAGGCGCTGCGCGAAGCACCTCAATGGGCGGCGGTGTGCAGGTGGTGCTGAACGAGCAAGGCAGCTGGAGCGAGATGGCGAACCAAAGCCAAGGGATGGTGACGCCGACGCAGGAAGCGCCGGGGCGGAGCGAGAAGCCGAGTGGGATGTTGGGGTTTTTGTCGAGGAAGAGGGGCAGGGAGCGGAGTCCGAAGGGGAAGGAGAAGGAGAGAGGGGTGTTGGGGAAGGAAGGCGCGAGGGTGGTTATTAGTCAGGGCTAGTGGTCTCGGCGGAAGAACTACGGTTGGGTCAGAGAGGATTGGGGTGGGACTTTGGAGAGGGTGGGGAGGAGGTTGTCGTTGGTGGCGAGGGCGAGCACTCGCGAGAGAGGTGACGAGGCGTGACCTCGCCAGCGGTTTCGAAGCCTGCGACAGGTCACATACGGATTTTGATCGAACCGCATCGGGCGGCGCAGATCTCAGGGGCAAGCACACAGACGTGCGCCACGGCTCGCGCGAACAACGACTGCATACCAGCATTTCTCGGCGCACAGCAAACTTGAGGGTACTACCACATTGCCGCACAGGCGCGAAAGAGCCTTGGGACTAGCATTGGGATGGGTTTGGCTGACTAGTGGCATGTACGCAAGACTTGGTATGAATCCGCTCCTGGGAACACCTGGCATTAGATGTGATGATGCTACTGTGTTTTAAATATAGACAGGTGTACCATAGGTAGTAGCTGCTCTGCAGACTCGAAAGATGAACGATTTTGGTTCGAAAACGAGAAGGCCTGAAGTTCACTTTTACACTTTTACTGTACAAACGGGAATACTGGCATCTCTCAACGGAGACCCAAGGTGAAGCCATTGCAGCGGTCGATATCGACGTCTCGCAGTTAATGGGGAGGAGAAGGGGCGCCTTGGAGCGGTGTTCATAGGTACGAATTTGATGTTGAAAATAGTGCTGGTGCTACTTAAGCCGCCGGTCTGATCATCTAGCTTCTTCTCGTCTTCGACAGCCAACACCGGAAACCTTATCGCCTAGTCGAACATCGCCGGTCGCACACAGGTTCCTGACCAACCTGCCTGTCTGCCAAGGAAACGGCAGTCGACGATGTTTGGCGTCCGGCGAGAACGGCGGTCCAAAGTACAAGAGCTAGCTCCGCATTTATCCGAGCTTATCAGCAAGGGGTGGAAGTGCATCGTCGGCCGTCAATCGTCTGCCGTCGCCCACCCATAGTCTGCCCATCGCCGCCAAACGAACAAACGCTAGCACCGGTCACACCCGGCTAATCAACAGGTCATATCAGCATATCGGTTCTTTGTCGTCCGTCGTCCGTCGGTCTGCCGGCGGGCGGATATCTGCCATTTCTTGAACATGAGCTAACGCCAGACCTAGGACGCCAGTTGATGAACGTTGGCAATCTTTCTGTCGATCCTACAAGACGACTGCGACCGCGCCTGTCAGAGCTCCCAGCACCAGAATGGTTCCCATGCCTAGACGCGTGAGCGAAGAGGCGGCATTCTGGCTTGCTGGATCAGGAGCGGGGGTTGGGTCACGGTTGTTCCCCTGTTGCTGCGAAGGCTGCGGGTTCGGCGATGGATTCGGATTCGGATTGGGAGTCGGGTTGGGTCGTGGAGTAGGATTGCCTCCACCTGCTGCGGAAGAGGCTGACGGGTAGATCGGGCTCGCGGAAGATGAGTATGACGGGCCCGCCATTGACGAGTATCGGAGTCCAGCCACGGAGGAAGAGTACAACGGCAGGTCGGAGGCGGAGTAAGATGCTGGCACGGACGAGGCAGAGTATGATTCTGGGGCGGCAGAGGCGGAGTACGATCCGGCGCCAGCAGAGGACGGCGGCGGAACGAAGATCGACTTCTCTACCGAGTAGGACACGACCGGATAAGATCTAGGGAAGAGTTGGTGGTCGCTGTATCCAACGTCAGCGACTTGTTGTAGGACATGGTTGGATACAAACTCACGGGCTTTCATCTTCCACTTTCCAGCTGGCTAGCACAGACTGGATTGCTGCGGAAAAGAGGACAGCTTTGAACAGTAGGAATGCCATGGCAGGGATGGTGCTGTTTCCTGGTCGATGCTAGGGGTGGTGTTTCTGGGTGCAGTGTGTGCTATTGGTCGTTGTAATGTCTGCTGCTCTGTCAATAGGCGGGCGGATTGGCTATATAGACCCCACCACCCTTTCTACACGCGCTATGGCATGATAGACAAGAGACATACGGTCGTGGCCGTGCGACACCACGCCGGTAGCTGAGGTCTGGGCATCATGCGATGTGCTACAGCCAACACAAGCTGGATCAGAACTTATCAGTCAATGCCATTTCCGGTGAAGTGGCGCTGCCTCAGTAGTGTTAGCACAACACACTCCAAGACCACTCCGCCACATCGTCGACTTTCGAATGACCGGTCGGTGGTGTGAAGCTGTGGTCTAGGCCTAGAGGAATGTGAAGCTTAGGTGGGCGTCCAATGGAAAGCTGTGTCACTTCCAGAAACATCAGACATCAGGAGATCGAGATTATTTTCCTCAGACAAGTTCCACTTGAGATGTGTGCATTGGAGGCTGGCGCGCAAGGCTGTGGTAATAAGTCAAAACTGTTAGTTGTGAAAGCTCACGATATGGCTCATGGTTGTGGACGGCATTCAGGTGTCCACCTCAGTCTTCCGAGACCAACTTCTGTCGTCCAGTGGGAGAGGAGCTGCCTTTCGACGGCGTTTCGTGAAAGCAGTCGATATCGTCTTGATACAGAAAGACGTCGGGCCCGTTCTCTGTACACGGGAGGAGGTGAAGTCTACAGATTCGCTCCGAAGAACAAGACAAAGGCTCTTGGCAAGGGGGCAGGTAGATGAGGTAGAGCGATTTTGCGGGACCAACCGGCTGGAACATCAAGCTTGTGCTTTGCATTCGTGAAGGAACTGTGTCCGGCACTTGTTACGGCTTTCGTGTGCGTTCTGGGTCGCTGTGAAGCCGCCAGCAGATCGAATTTAATCCGCTTCGTCCAGTGGTCTCCCTGAGGCATCTCAGTCGCGAGCCTACCGACCAGTATATTGGGAGTTGTAGGAGATGCCCAGTGGATGTCGATGTGTCAAGTTTCGGACCACCTGCCTCGTTGTGCGTGACGCTTCCCCAGTTCCCCGCGAAAACGTGCGAGTTATGACCTCAGCCAACACAAAACAATTTGACATCCTCATCACGACACTTCCTTTTCGCCGATCTGTAGTTGGTACAATATAAGAAGTGTCATAGTCCGCAGGATTTTGTCGACCAACACCATACAGCTCTCGTTCCTGATAGCAGAAGCATTCGACCGCAGGAGAAAGCTACTTCCCATACTGGTCCATCGAACGCGGAAGATCTCGGGCACGTAAACTCGAGCTCGTCTGGATCTTGTCTCCCGTCATCCCCCGACAGCCTATTGCTCTAGGATCTTTGTGTGGGTCGTTCGTTGCCGAGGACTATCGGGACAGCAAATGTCGACTGCGCAAGAGCCCAATTCGCAGACTACAAACACTTCTCGACCTGCCGCTCAGCGAACAGTCACTGCTGGACTTCCGTACGAAAATACAGATTTTCTGAAAACCCAATTGAACAAGCAAGATCACAACAACTTTCACAGCTCATCATTAACACATAGTGTTGGCAACATGGCTCAAAGGAACGTCAACAAGGTAAGCAGGACATAATAGTGCTCGAGTTTCCTCCACAACTGACCAAATATACACATAGACCTCGTTGCATCCGAGCGGTGTTCAACCTCAGCCCGAACATACTGGTCCGTTGCTACTGTACACCATCTTCGTATCTATGAATCTGCTGACCTCTCTTGATATAGAACTCGAGGAAGAACTGCACGAGCGAGCACACATCGACTACGACCGCGTCTCGATCATTGCCAACCCGTCCGTCCCCGCACTTTACGAAGATGCCCTGGTTTATGAGACCGGGTCTGCGATCACCTCGACCGGTGCATTGTCTGCATATTCTGGTGCGAAGACTGGACGCTCGCCGTCGGACAAGCGTATTGTGAAAGAGGAGAGCTCGGAGAACAACGTGTGGTGGGGGCCGGTCAACAAGCCTATGAGCACCGATGTAAGTACAGCACAACCTTCTCCTCGTACCGCTACAATCACTCTTGCATCACCTGAAAGCTCGAAATGCGCGCACGCGTTTCCGAGGAGGGCTTCGGACGTCATGTCTTCGCATTACCGAGCGAGCGGCTTAAGACGTCGGCTCACCGTGCCCCGCATTGCGGGCGAAGTCGGCGATACGATTAAAATCACAAGCTTATAACCGAAAACGAAATCTTGGCAGGCTTGGCTGACATGTGATTTCAGGTGTGGCGCATCAACCGAGAACGTGCGATTGACTACCTGAACACAAGAAATCGCATTTATGTCGTCGATGGGTACGCAGGCTGGGATGAGCGCTATCGGATCAATGTGCGAGTCGTCTGCGCTCGTGCATACCATGCTCTCTTCATGCGCAACATGCTTATCCGGCCATCGCGGAAAGAACTTGAAGGCTTCCACCCCGACTACGTGATCTACAACGCTGGTGCGTTCCCGGCCAACAGATATACTACAGGCATGACCTCGTCTACTTCGGTTGCCATCAACCTCGCGGAGAAGGAGATGGTCATCCTCGGTACCGAGTATGCTGGTGAGATGAAAAAGGGCATCTTCACTGTCATGTTCTACGAGATGCCAGTCAAGCACAACGTTTTGACGCTGCACTCCTCTGCCAACGAGGGCAAGGATGGTGATGTGACTGTGTTCTTTGGTCTTTCTGGAACCGGAAAGACAACTCTTTCTGCTGATGCGAAGCGAGCTCTTATCGGTGATGACGAGCACTGCTGGAGCGACACAGGTGTCTTCAACATCGAGGGTGGCTGCTACGCCAAGTGCATCGGTCTATCAGCCGAGAAGGAGCCTGATATTTTCAACGCCATCAAGTTCGGTTCCATTTTGGAGAACACTGTGTTCGACCCAACTACGCGTATAGTGGACTACGATGACACAACGCTCACCGAGAACACGCGCTGCGCTTACCCCATCGAGTACATCGAGAACACCAAGATCCCATGTCTATCGCAAAACCATCCATCGAACATCGTCCTACTGACTTGTGATGCTCGCGGTGTCCTCCCACCAATCTCGAAGCTTACCAAGGAGCAGACCATGTTCCACTTCATCTCAGGCTACACCTCCAAGATGGCCGGTACCGAGGATGGTGTGACTGAGCCCCAAGCAACCTTCTCTTCCTGCTTTGCACAGCCCTTCCTGGCATTGCACCCAATGCGCTACGCCAAGATGCTTGCGGACAAGATCGATCACCACAAGGCCAATGCATGGCTGCTCAACACCGGCTGGGTTGGTGCCGGAGCTACTACTGGCGGGAAGCGTTGCCCACTAAAGTACACACGCGCCATTCTCGACGCCATTCACAACGGCGAACTCGCGAATGTGGAGTACGAGACGTACGATACATTCAACCTCAATGTGCCTAAGACGTGCACGAACGTACCTGATGAGCTGCTCAACCCGAAGAAGAGCTGGACTGGCACCGCCGACTTCAAGGAGGAGGTGACGAAGCTTGGAGAGCTGTTCAACGAGAACTTCAAGAAGTATTCTGATGAGGCGACTGAGGAGGTCATCAAGGCCGGACCGCACTGTTAAATGTATATATCTGGGACGGAATGGAGATCTGGTTTTCTGAACTTGTCGAGCATCTTCCGGCGTCGCTGTCTGGTTGCTGTGAGATTTGGACTGTAGTCGTGATGGGTTTCAGGTGAGATACAAATTGTATAGGAAGCTTATGAACGATCAATTGTGTTTTTCTCATTCTACGTAACTATTGTGTCCCCAGGAGCACGGTGCTGGCATTGGCGTCCTGCAAGACTCGTTCCTTTTCTTTTATCATCTCAAGGGACTACCGAAGTCTGATCTCGCAGGCGTTCCCGTCCGCGCCACACTCGCCGGCTTTCGTTCTGGTGTTCCAGGCGCACTCGCATGAGGCGTTTCGGGCAATCGCTTACCGTCCCTCCCAACCGGCACCTTGAAGTCGTAGGCTTTGCCACGGTAGTAAATATCATCCTTGATCTTCTCCACAAGTCCTGCGTCCTCATACTCCAAGTACTTACGCCAAAGCTTCAGTGCCGTTCGCGCGTCTTCGATGCTGTCGTGGCCAGCGATCAGATTCTGCTGTATGTCTTCGCCGAGCAGGAGCCAGGCCAGGAAGCGAAGAGAGAGCTTGCGCCGTGTGCGCTCGCCGAGTGAAAATAGGTCTTGCGTGTCGATGACTTGTGACTCAGGGACGTGGATGTTGATCGTACGAAAGTCGCTGGTGAGACCGTGGCCGATGAACTTGCAGCCAAGATTCAACAGCACCCACAGCTTCTTGTACACCTCCTTCAGGCTGACGAGAGCGAAGCGACTAACTCCGACAGTCAGATCACCGGGGTGGAGGCCGGAATACTGCGTCAGGTAATCGTCTACTGGGTCGTCAATAGCGATGTAGTCGTCAATGAACGCCAGCTCCTGCTCATGCCCGTCTCCCCTCAGCACTGACACTCTTGCCAACCCTGAGCGCGCTGGTCGTGTGACAACACGGTTTCCATCGGCGTTCATCTCAATTTCTTCTCGCAGCAGGCGCACGAACTCAGCATCGATTGCACAATGCGTGTCTGCTGTTGGAAGCTGGTCCAACGGTGTGATGGCTCGGAACTGGTATGAAGGAGTGAATGCTGGTTGTGTGCTGCTCCGGTACAAGACACTTGTGTCAATGCGATCCTTCCAGGACTCATCGAGGTGATGTGAAACTCCTTTGGCTTGGTAGGCGATCACTGAAGGCAGCTTCCATCGTGAGTCAAAATGTAGCGCTTCCTGAGCAGACACCGGCCTCACCATGAAGTCGTTGAACAGGTGCCAGTTGTCTTTCATCGACGGATCCGGGTCCGAAACACTAACGTTGACCAGGGAAACCAGATGAGATTGCAGCGACTCGGTCATGGTCACCTCTGCAACAACAGTCGTCAACTCATATACCACGATGTCATAGATCCTGCGTTGCAAGTGCAGCTGTAAGTCCTGCCCCTCGTAGCAGTAGAACTGGTCACCATGCACTATAATTCCGATCTCTCGTGGTAGGAACCCTGGCGTCGACCACAAAGCCCGTGCTTCGGGAGAGTGGATCGCAGCGTTGATGAGCAGCACTGAAGGAGTGCGTTCTACTGCGCGATGTGAACGTATTGCCTTGAACCCCTGGCAATGCATGCACCATCCTCGATGCTGTTCGTATCTTTCCACTGACTCCTTGAGCAGCCGCGAGAAGTAATGCCGTACATTCATCTGGTTGTGTTTGACAGACTTCGTGTATGCCAGGTCGTGGATGAACCAGGTCTGCTCCTTGATCACCTCGTACCTACAGGCAGAGCACACACTATGTGCGCGGCCCAACGTACCGATAGCAAGCTCCAACTGAGAAGGACTTGGCCCACTGCGCCGGAAATTCTCTTCCAGCGTTGGCAATAGATACCGAGTCAAATTCTGCATCATGACGGTGAGCGGCGTATTAAACGTGTGCTCCTCCAGTATCGACAACCCTGCTGCATTCGACTGCTTGCTGAGGGCTTTGAAGAAGTTCGTCGCCTGACAAATAAGTCCTTGTGCCTTCTCGAGCATATCAACCACAAATCCAGTCTCGCACATCATACAATTCTCAAGTCGGCAATCGAGAGCAGTATGCTGCAGCGCAAGATTTCGAATAACGTTCGTGAAACGGAAGAGTTGCAGCAGCGGATTTGCGTACGAGTTGACGATATGTATCTCCAAACCCGAGAATCTTGTATGGTTGAAGTAACGGAAATCGAAGTCATCGACGCCGAACTTGCTGTACGCCATCTTCTGTGGTTGGTAGTAGACCGGCGGACTGCCACCGAGCGTGAGCATGCCCAATGTTTTGTTGATGTCCTCGCTGAGCCTGCGGTCGATTTCGTATTGACCTTCCTCGTCTCGTCGCTGCTCACTCAGAAACTTCGGCGCAGTGATAGATGTATGCCCTTTGAGGAATAGTCGCGTGTCTTCAACCTCATACCGTCGAGAAGTACGAGGATTAGAACCGACCAAACCATTCTCAAACTTCCGCAGACTACTCAAGAACAAAGGCTCAAGCTTGACTGGCGGCGCACCGACCTGATGCACCAAGCTGTTCGGTAGTCCCGACAACAAAGCTTCTCGATAATATGGCATGCCGATCAAGTTGAGTGGGACGTCGGTGGACCAGTCAATATGTTTCGTAGGTGCTGGCGTATCCACGAACTCTGTAGGACGGCTGAACTCGGTGAACTGCATCTTAGCCGATGAGCCCCAGAGAGTGATCTGGCAGTGACTGTCCGCCATGGCGAAGCCTTTGCCAGACGGCATAAGCTCGAGGCTAGTCAATTGAGCGTCGAAAGTTTGCGCAAAGCGCATCATCGGAACATCTGGGTTCTGCACATCAATGGATTGTATAGCACCGCTTTGTGAGACCACAATGCAAGTAGACGACAGCTTTGGATGCATACGGACGAACGCAGCTCCCTGCCCAAATGTGACTGGAGCAACTGAACGCTGGTTCTTGAGATCATAGACTCGTACGAGCCGTTCCAGACCCAGTCCGTGATGCTGCTGTTGAGCCCAGCCGCACGTCAAGAGATAGTCACCTCGAGCATCCATATCGTTGACCGAGCCCGCGTACGCTTTCCAGCTATTAACCACAGAAAGCGTCTTCGAGTCGAGGAGATAGATGGAGCCATCATGTGAAGCAGCACAAATGAGGTCTCTGGCACGTCGCATCATCGTGTATGCGACGGGTGCATCTTGCTCGATTGTGTCGGTGATAATGCCCTTCTCGACATCGATTCGATACATTGGTTGCTGGCAGCCGGCGACGATGATCTCTGTGTTGCTCGAGTTGAAGAAACTCATGCACCGCAGGTCCACCATATCCGGGGTGGTAAGGTGCCATTGTGTAAGCCCTGTCCGAGTGCAGAGATGTATACTTTTGGTTGATAGTGATATAATCCCCTTCTCACAGAACAGGAACTGCTTGATTGGTGCATTGCCGGGTGCTCCTCGAGGCGCACTGTTTACGTGTCCCCTGTAAGAAGTGTACCGTTGGAGCTCCTGGCCGTAGAAAGAAGTTACTCGGCCCTTACAACGTTAGCTTGAACTGCAGTAAGCCACATACCAAGTGCTTGTAGCGACGACTTTGAAGATCGTTCTCTCCGTGATCAGAGCATGCAAGAAGAGGTATCGTGCAGCTTACATATTCGTTGCCTGTCCACAGCAGTTCCTGCGAGGTATCGAAGGCAAAGGTAGTTACAAGGCCTGGTGGTGCGTTCGGCGATGGACCGGGAAACGCTATCCGTACAGCCTGTCTTCGCTTTCAGTCCTGTCCTCACATGCGCACCTTCTGAGCAAGCCATCGGCGCGGCTGTGATGACACTATATTGATGGGCCAAGGGTGGTCGTACCTCATTCCAGTCTGCTTCCATCTCGTACGTTCTTTTGCTCGGAACTTCATACTCGATGCCTTACGGATAACTTACTGACTGATACATCGGGCAAGAGTGGATGGTGACAAGAGTCAAGTGGTCGTCGGCGTGCCTCATTGCAGCTTAGTGCCGGATGTTAGTGCCGGCTACAACCGCCTTACACGTTCTCACGCTCACGTCTTTCCTCCCAAACTTATCACACCACATCAACTTCATCTCACCTAGACAATCACTCAAGGTGAAAGTGTGGACATATGGACTGGATTAAGTCATGCCGTGAAGCGGTTTCTTCCGACTACACTATTGAGCACACCGGGAGGCAAAAACCAGCGCCATCAACCGGACAATCTGGAGCTTTTCTTCGCATCCATCAAAAGTATTGGTATCGCAAAACACGACCGAACTGGCCGAGACTCTCCATGTCAGATGGGGTAAGTCGGCCGTCGTATGCTCTCAAACAGAGGTCAGCAGTAGTACCCGCTTCTCCGCTTCTCCTCCTTCCTCCTCTGTTCCCTCTCTCGCTCTCGACCTTTGGATGATGGCTCTCGTATCTCGACAACATAGCCTTTATCCTTCTTCTGCCTTTCGATCTCTGCATCGTACAAAGAGCCTTTTCTCGACTCGGACTTCCGCTCCGGCTGGCGGGAAGAGGTTGCTTCGACATCGTTATCGACCACTACGGTGCTGTAGAGCTTTGATTTGTGCGAAGTCCTCCGTCTGGAAGTGGAGCTGGCGGGTTCGATGGTGACTTTCTCATATTCGTTATCTTCCTCTCGTCGTTCCCTTTCCCGCCTTCCCTCTCGTCTCTGCTCCCGTCTCTCAGGCGATGAGCGCCGTCTCGGCGTCTCTGCATAAGTCTGGTCGTAGCTGACAATTGGCACTGTTCGACGAGCCGATCGCGATGTCCGATCCATCGCTTGCAGTAGGCTGCGAAGCTGGTAGTAGCCCGGTTGGATCTCGACGCGGACAGGCTTGTGATCGTCCTTGGTGCGGCTGTATACCTCTCCGGCATGGTAATAGACGTGCTCCGCTACGTCCAGCATGAGGGCATGTCCGCTCTCACAAAGTGCGTCCCCTCTTTGGATCACTCGCAACGGTTCGTTACACAGCCGGCATTGTCGCGCATGCAGCTCGAAATTGTACAGCGACCAAGCTTCGGTGGTCGTTAATGGTCGCGTGTATCCTTCGACCAGAGTTGATGCGAATCGAGCTTTCTTGGTGTTAGGCGAAGCGGGAGGCGATGATGGTGCGATGTTCGAGCCGCCAACGTTCGAGGGCTTGACCTCAACGATGACTGGCTTGACTGTCTGCTGTCCTCGCGAAGAAGGCATGTTGGCAGATTTCTGGATGTGCTTTCTGACTAGCCCCGGCGACGGCAGTGCGTCGATTGGTGGGAGTTTGACGATGTATTCGACGTAGCGCTCCAACGCTACGGTAGACTGGCTTGAGTGGAGTGAAGTGTAGTCGCCTTGGGCAGCAACGCTTGTTGGGCTTTGCAAGGCGGCGAATAATAGACAGTTGTGTTTGTGATTGGAAGGAAGAGGGAGAAGAGGCAGAAGCAACTTATTATATCTCACAGCCTTAGGGCGACCGGTGGCAGTTCGAGGTCAGAAGGCAGCACTTCGAGCCATTCGGGACGACGAGAAGATCCACCAAGGCAACGACACCGGACTTTTGCTTCCCGCCAGGCAGGCATTGTCAGAGCAGCGTTCGCGCTAACTTTCGAGTCAATGTGTGGAGCTATCGAACACTGCCTGGACAATTAGTTTGAGCAGGACAAGGTATCTTCTTCTGCATGATTTTGATTGGCTGCTACCGATCGATGGCGGTGGCTGCCTGCTTCGCCTGCACCCCACCGCACGTGCCTGAGGCTTACTGCGCCGCTTTTCCTACTCTTTTCCAACATCATGCCCTCAATCGCCATACGACAGGATTGCAACGAGTAGACGCCGACCGCATGGTCGAAACGAATGTCGAGACATCGTAGGTTGATCCTATCTCGGCGGCAATAATGCGCGTTCGTCACCGCGACAAGAACTTTACTACTGTCACCGGCCGAAACCATCTCAAGCTTCCCAGCAGCCCTGTGGCCCCACTTCGAAACCAGCACCGCCAACCTCAGTCACCGGATGTCTACCGGTCTACTGCTAGCTGCAGCTGCACGATGCCTCTGACACCATCGTTGCACAGTTGCCCGTCATAACGTTGCTCCGAGCCTCTGACGGAGCACAGAGCAGTCGTTCGCTTGCGCAATCACAAAATCTGAGAGTTCTCCCGGCTGCGAAGCACGCAGTGCCAGCCGCAGGCGCAGCATCTCATGAGCCGGGTGGAGATAATAACAAGCACGCCTAACTTCACCTCAGAGTTCTCCCGAGCCGCTTGCATTCAGACCGGCCGGTCCTCAACAGCTCCCGGTGACTGTATACGAGCTCTCGGAGTCATTTTGTCGAGCTTGCGCTTGCGCACCTCCACCGGATTCGTCTAGCTTGCATGCCTTCAACAGTTCTGCATCTGTACATGTGTACTTATCTCCCGGTGAGTCAGCTGTGCTGCGTATCCTTAGGACTCAAGGCATGCTTAGTCTACACCAGTTTTGAAGATGACTCCCGCCAAGCATGAATGCCAGATGGCATCTTTGCCGTTGGGTGACATCCTTTGAGATCACATCTCCGCCTGATGCGTTCCTCTCTTGCGCCTAGACTTCTCCTGACGTACACGTGTACGTCCTGGCCGGTGGACCCATAACCTCAAGCTGCACAATAACAGTGTTGTAGTAGATGCCTGGGTGTTGGCACTCGTCATGGTGTCATGGTACACGTTCTTACAGCCTCCTCATGACAGTGGCTCATGAGTGGCCATGATGGTCTCATCTTTCATAGACTGCCATAATCTCATAGGTCTTTGCAGTCCATCATCTTGGTCTTGATCAAGCACAAGATACGATTAATGACGTACCCGCTTGGTAGAATTGCGAAGTCCATTACTCGTATCAAGAGTGTACATGCTGCGTATGTACAACCCCACCGCTAAAATAACTCGAACGAATGCGCTGTCCCTTTCCTCTTTCCAAGATCCTGACTCCATGTCCCATGCGCCAAACGAACGCTACTATGCAATGAATGAACGCACTCAACGCTCAACGACTGAACCCGCTCTGGACATCTGTCCTCGAGAACCCAGCCTCCACTCCCTTCTCCCCTTCTGTCACGGGATAAAGATCCCGCACCATCTCCTCAATCCTATCAATAGTGCGGCTATACGCCCTCTCGCACTCCTTGCACACCAGTGTCACCAACTCACGTGACTTTACTTCGTCATCGCCATGACCAAAGTGCTTCTCGATTCGAGCGCGGAGTTGGTCGATTCCGCGTCGGATCTCCTTGCTGTCGTACTGGGAGAGAACATTGCGTGCCGCCTTGCGAGAGTATGTGGGCCGGCTGATGACGGAGGCAGGGTTTGACGGATGAGAGGCTTTCATCGAGTCGAGGGAGTCGAGGAATTCCTGTTACAAGTTAGATCAAATCACCCCACAGAAGTACGACGGCAGTACTCACCAAAAGCTTCCCCAACGGCCTCCTCAAAACCTGCCCAACATACGCCTCCATCGCCTCCCCCCTCTCCACCTCCGCCCGCCCCTTCCACTCCGCCAGCACACTCTGCCTCCCTCCATCATCCACCTCCGCAATATAATGGTTCATGTTCTCAATAACCAGAACATGATAATTCAACATCTCCTTATCCTCCGCATCATCGCCTCCGCCCTTCGCATGTGTCGTCGTAGCCCTACCACCCGGACTCTCCTTCGCGATGACCTTGAGACTATCAAACATCGCGCGGTTGATCCGGTCGTAGGCCTCGTCCAGCTTGACGCAGGTATCGTACACGCAAGGCGCGTTGCGCTCATAGTCCTCGCGTCCGACGGCGGCGAAAGTGTTCTCCACGGCCATCGCGAAGTGCGGGAACGTCTTCATGAAGCCGATTACGCCCTTTCGTTTCTTGATCTTAACTTTCGTGTCTTCGATCGCGCGAACCTGCTCGTCGACGAATTTGGCGAAGAGTGTCATGAGGCGAGATTTGAGGGTGTCCAAGAGCTGGATGAGGAATTCTTGCGAGGTGTCTTGGAGGTAGAAGGAGTGTTTTGTGAGGCATGCCATGACGCCTACGCCCTGGATGGGATCGGCGGTGACGCACCAGTCGACGAGACTGGTGAGTTCGTTGGTGAAGAAGCTGAAAACTTCGGCCATGACGCTTGTGACTAGGCGAGCCGTCTCGCGATCTGGGTCGAGTGGTTTCTGCTGTGCGAGGTTCGTGCCGTATCGCTGGGCAACCGGCGTGCGCGCAACGACGTCCATGAAGTCCGCTGTTTCTAGACTGGTGGCGTGGAAGAAATCGACCACGAAGTTCTGCTCGGACGCCAGCAATGGAGCCATCTCTCCTATAGCGCCGTCGAAGACTTCCGAGTGCGACCTGCTCCCGGTATCCCTCGAGTCAGGGGCAGTGCGATTTTTCTCTCCACTCGCAGTGCGGAGCGTCTTGGCCAGCGTCTGGCTCCTCTTCACTGTCAACTTGCGAGCCGACGATAGCGCACCTCCGCTGCTAGCTGTGGCGTCTTCCTTCTCCAGAGTCGTGAACAGTAGTTCCACTTCCTCGCCAGTCGGCTTTCGGAGACAGCGTTTCCAGTATGCGACATTCTGCCCGAAGGCATCGGCATACAGCGGCTTCGCACTACCATAGTACATCCGCATCATCGTCTGCCACGCGGGTTTGTTGAGCTCTTTCGTGAAAAGCACCAGCGGTGAGTACATCCAGAGTCCTCTGCGTGCTTCGATGAAAGCGTCTTGGTTAAGCTTCATCATTCCTGGATTGGTCTGAACCGGTAGCAAGACCTTGCTCTTCACACCCGTGAAAGAGGCGCTGAACGACGAGTCAAGATGCTGCATGACTCTCTGACAGAAGCGGTCGCTCTCGCGGCCATACTCTTCCCGTTTCTGCCTGACAGCTTTCATGCCAGCCACTTCGCCGCCCTCGTTCATGTCGCCGCGACTCTTCGGCCGTGCACCGCTGGAGTTCTGTCGTATGCTTGGGTCAATCTTCACAAGCGCTTCGTACACCTTCACTAGTCCCTGTTCTGCCTCGTCCACACCATTCTCACTGGCAAGGTCGGCGTGTCTGAGAGGCTCGAAGACTTCTCTGCCTAGACTCAGGGTCCCGACCAGCTGGCTCAACTCCGTATGCAGCGTCCTCTGGTTGGCCGCTTGCACCTGCAGACCTTGGCTCTGTGCTTCGATATATGAGATGTCCTCGTTGAGCGTACTAAGCTCTACTCCATAGATCGTAAGCAAACCGTCCATCTCGTCGCATTCCTGGATCGCCTTGTCAAGCAGAGACGAGACTTGCTTCTCCCGCTCCTCCCTCAGCTGTGTTTCCTGCGATGGGGAAGATAGCCAAGCACCAGCTTCCAGTCTGGCCTGCTCGCGCTTAAGGTTAGTCTCCATATCAGCCAAAGCCTTTGGCGAAAGAGCCGCATCGTTCCAGCCGAAGTCGGTAAGCATTGTTTCGAACTCGAGCCCACGATCTGCGAGCAACGACCGGTCGATGCCAAGCTCAGCGAGATATTGTTCTTGTATCGCACTTCGCCGTTTGACCTTGATCTGAGGCTGTCGGATCTCTCTTTGCTCGATGTTCTCCTGGTCCTCTTCCTCCAGATGTGATTGCTGATCCGGAGTGGAGAGCCGATGAGGCTGATCTGCAAGCTGAACCCCTTGGCCGTCCATACCACCAAAGCCAGTCTCACGAGCAGGAGACAGCGGACTCGATACCTCGACTTTCGGTGGAAGTCCTGGGAGATCTCTCGCCTTGTCCTCCAAGACAAGAGCATCAGGAGCTTTGATAGCAAGATCGAGCGATGGCCGCTCCAGCTGATCCGGCTCTTTCACAGCAGGCGCTGGTAACGGTCTAGGCACGACTCCAGTGATGCCATCTGGCTCCCCAGCTCCTGGCGTGCCAGCTTCCCTCTCCGCCTTCGCCTTCAATATCTTCTCCGCTGCTCCACCAGGCCTGGGTTTGAATGCATTTGCAGCATTCGCAGCTTTCTTGAAGCGTTCCGCCACAGCTTGCTTCTTGATCATTGGACCGAGACCAGGTCGGTATACATCCTCGGGCTCCACATCTTCCTGCTTCGGCTCTTCTGCTGCAGGTGGAGGCTCAGCGGCAGGAGTAGACACATGCGACGGAACTGCTGGCGGCTGAGGTTGGACTGGCACAGTAACGCTAGGCTCTGGTGCTTTGGGGGCAGGCGGAGGCGACAAATCTCGAGCTTGCGGAGGTGGTGGCTCTTCGCGCTGCGGTGTCAGGGCCGGGGACTCCATTGGCGTCGCATAAGTACTGCCGCCTTCTAGCGGTGGTGCGAAGCTCCGCTGACTAGGCCCAGACACATTCCGCTGTGTTAACGGTGCAGGTTTTAGATCTTCATCTCGCCGCGGACTCTCTACAGGCGGTCGTTTTTGTGACCTTTCAGGCGTAGGCGGAGACGAAGGTTCTTGGACATTGACAACAGGCTGCGAAGGTGGTGGTGCAGCAGCAAACGAATGCTCTGGACCCATGAAGCCACCGATTGCGGCGAAAGCAGCAGCGTCTACATCACCCAGACCTGGCGATGAAATCTCGCTCTCGGTCGTCCTTGGTACGCGATCTGTAGATCCTGACTGCTGCCGATGACTCTGATAGCTAGTATTAGAGCGCGTTGTCTCCAAGGGCGGCAACTGGGGAGGTAGTTGGGGTGATGCCTGGGTGTGCTCCTGTTGTTGATTTTGGTTCTGCCATCGTTGTTGCGTTGATTGGAACAGGCCTGCGCCGGTGGTATTACCGTTGAGGCTGGTGGACGGTGGTGGCGATCGGACTCGAGTTGGATGATCCGATGTCACGCTCTCCACGGATTGGAAACTCGTTTTCCGAGGACTCGTAGGACCAGCTTGCAGACTCCTAGGCACGTCTCCGCGCGAGGATACGGATTGACCCGCTGGACTCTTTGGTCTCCGAGACTGTGCACTCGGTGCCCGGGGCATTTGAGAGACATTCGGAGGCGGTGAGCGCTGATACCCACCAGGCCCGGGCGCCGTCCCAGGTCTCAATTCTCTCTGGGGATCCCGATACGGCTCCCGACTGTTAGAGCGTAAATGCTCGGTACTGGCGAATGGTTTCGGTATAGATGGAGGCGAAGCCAGTGGTTGGCCATACGGTGCTGGCGATTCTCGTCTACTGTCCGGCCCACTGCCACCCCGATCGCTCATACTAGGAGGCGGACCAGGACTGCCACGGTATCGACTGTCTTCTCGACTTTGCGGTCGTTGGGCAAACGGGGGTTGTGGAGGTGCGATTGGCTCAACATCTTCCCGTGACGGCTGTGTACCCATGTGCGGCGGACCTTGTGGTGGCTGTTGTGGCTGCTGCTGCCCGGGCATCGCACCCAACATCTGTATCTTTTGCGCTTCATCAAATCCTTTCAGCTCTGGCACCTGTCCTTTCGTGTACTTGCGATAGATTTTAACTGTGCTCGCAATGAAGAACTCCTTTTCTTTTGCCGTGCCGGCCTGCCAGTAGTAGGGCTTGGTGATGGTGACGGTGAAGCCCACCGCGCCCGCCCATGCCCTGTGTTGCGCTTCCCTTTCGCTCTGAGGCGGGTTCGGATTGCTGGAAAAGGTCTCGATAGCGGAGAGCTCCTCCAGATTCCAGGTCTTGCCAATGCTGAAGCTGCCATTATTGTTCTCGCGCGCCTTGTGCATGCGCACCCGTCCCGTTGACCGCACAGCAATGATCACGAGGCGCGGCTTCTTGGACTCGGGTGGACTGTCGGGTGGGGGTGGTGAGGAGGGGTGCGCGCCATCCTCCTGGATGCGGATATGTGTGATGTAGGACTCGGCGAGCTGGCCACCCGCGTCGAGCTTCGAGAAGCAGGACTCCATGATGCGCTTCTTCTCATCCTCAAAGCGCTCCGCCCGCGACTGCCCGCGGTTGGGTGAGGCCATGGGTCCGCCGGGCATTTGCGAATTGCTGGCGCTGTGGGCTAGGGAGGGGTTCGTCGAGCTGTTGCTGGCATGTCGATAGCCGTTCGGGGCGCCGTTGGCAATCGGGCGAGACATGTCAAGGCATTCGCGACAGCTTCCTCGTCAAGTACGTCGCCGGGTCTCTCCTCCTCCCCTCGATGGGTGTTGTGCTGGCAGTCAACTCTTGCGTCCGCCGGGCCCCGATGTCCCACACTCTTCTCCGTTGCCACCCAAAGCTGTTACTCCCGGTATCTTACAGCTCGCATTCCTCTTGACATCTTGACATCCATCGACTACGGGTGCGCTAGTTCTAGTGATCGCCGGCTGCGGATGCCGGCCCGAATGCTGCTCCGCTCCGAGACACTTTTAAGTCTAGTCTCCTTTTACGCCTCACCTTACATCTACCTTATACTTCGCCCTCGACTTCGATATCTGCAGTCATAGTGCTCACCTACGTATCGTTCCCCGTGGTCGAAACTGTAGCAGACTTTATGAGAGAAGTCTACGACAAATCCATCCGCTCCGACCCAGGGGAATGCTTCTACGCGGTTATCGACAAGACTCATGCCAACGGTGGCGAGCGCAGTACTGGCAAGTACGCCGGCATCATAGCCTTATCAGCCACAAGCACCACCAACACGAGCACAGAACTCGGCGCCCTGATCTTCCCCGACTTCCACCGCACGCATGTCGCGAGCAACGCCATAGGCCTGCTCCTGCTATGGACGCTCGATCCGCCGTCTCGTGGTGGTTTGGGGCTGAGGCGTGTGGAGTGGAAGTGCCATGCGGAGAATCTGGCGTCCAGGAGGGTAGCTGAGCGAATGACGTTCGAGTTTGAGGGTATCGCACGGTGGCAACGTGTGTTCCCGGGCGGTAAGGTATCTCTTCGTATAGATGAGCTCGAGAGAAGGAGTGGTACGACAGGCGAGAAGCCAGGACGACATACTGCTATGTACTCAATAGTTTGGGATGAGTGGGACGACGATAAGCGGGCGAAGGTTGTTGCGCAGATGGAGCGGACTCGGTGACATATTGACTACCGGATGTCAAACCTTCATTAATCATTACTTTCAGTAGCCCATCATCAACACTTCCTCACGTGATCTGGAACTGTCCTTCGACCGCCATCACGTCTTCAAAATATCCCCAGCAACAAGAATACCCCTCGCAGTCTTCCCAACCCACTCCTCCGCCAAACTAAAATTACCCGCCTCCACCGCCTCCGTGATCCCTGGGAAGATCACAGGCGCATATCCTACACACAGTCAGCATTGCCCATACACAGCCTTCGACCCAGCACAACTCACCAGTATCAATCCCAGGCGCAAAAACAACATGCTGGTAAAACTCCCTCCCTGGTAAGCCTCCCTGACTAGTAAAACCCCTCGAGAAATCCCGATACTTCCCATTCACCACCTTCATCAACGCCGCGTCCCCACTCATCGCCGCCTGCACATGAAGCTTTTCCGCTTGGACCGCTTGGGTGCTGAATGTGTTGATCGCATCCCTCAACTCCTCGGTATCGACGTTCGCCGAGGCATTAGCAATGGTTTCGCGCAGCAAGGTGTAGTAAAGGTCCATCTGCGTGGCGTAATTCATCGGGCGGAGCGGAACAAAGTCTTCGGAGATGAGGTTGTAGGCGAGAAGGGCGAGGTACTGGCCCATGTTCTTGTGGGTGAGGAAGCCTGGGTCGCCGAAGTTAGCCATCCAGTGGTACGAGTCGTAGTTGGAGTGGTAGTGGTAGATCGGGTCGTTGGGACCTTGGTCGGAGCCCATGTCGATCTGGAAGCAAAACAGGTCAGCGAAGGTCAAGGATCGGTCCGAATGTGCATGACTTACCGCTCCAATGCCCTTGTGCACGAAGCTCGTGTAGTCACTTCCACTGCCTAGCACGCCGACTACACCATCCGTATCCTCAAGCCAGACGTCGTACATTGTCTTGTTACCCTCAAGGCTTTCCCACATGACCTTGTGCATTTGCTCGATCGCCACCTGATGCAGTTCTGGTGTGGCCGAGATACTAGGATGCGGCCCACTCGTTCCCACATCAATGTTCAGATAGCTCATCGCCGTATCCGACAGCCAGGGGATATACTCCTCGACCCACTCGGTGCTGCCTACAAGGCCATACTCCTCTCCATCCCAAGAACAGAGTACAATGTTCCGCTTCGGCTGCCAGCCACTCTGCAACAGCTTTCCGAATACCTTACCGAGCTCCACAATGATCGCTGTGCCACTGTTGGGGTCTGCGGCACCTCCAATGATCCAAGCGTCGCGGTGGTTTCCGATGACAATCGTCTCGTCCGAGTTCGTGCCGTTCATCACGCCGATGGCGTTCCACAGATCGGTGTAGTGGTCTTCCATGTAGTTGCTCATATCGATCACTGCCTCGCTTGGGCCAGTGGAGTAAGTTGCGTTGAGTGCGCCGACCCAGTCGTCTCTGCCAACATCTATTCCCGGAGTGCCGAAGCCATCGAGTGCTTGCAAAATTGGCTGAGCGTCTTGATACGAGATCGGGATCGATGGAATTCCTGGCACCACGACTGACTTGTCGGATCGGACAGGGTTGCCAATTGATGGGTAGCCCGGTGTCGTAGGATCTCCTGGGTATGTAGAAAGGAATTGTACACTGCCGCGTTGGACGCTGGTCGGATTTCTGGCTGGGCCATCCGGGTATGCAGCGTAGCCGTTGGCAACTGTGATATTACCATCGTCCGCCGGGTCCGTGAACTGGGAGGAGTGAATGATGTACGACACGATGAGCTGAGGGACGGTGAAGACATACAATAATAGTACCAAGCATCCCGTAAGCTTCCGAATTCTTGACTTTGAGCCCGCGGAAAGGACCACCGTAACGAGCGATGGCTATCTTGCCTTCGAGAGGAACTCCAAGGTCGACTGCAGGCATTGTTAGCAGAAGAGCCATGTCCATCTAGCTGTGACATGGCATACGTAGTCTTTCAAAGTCAGCTTGCTGACCCAGGCCAACATATACAAGCTGTCCACTGGCCGCACCACTGAAGGAGTAACCATGGAAGGTAGGGGTGCGATTCGGGTATTCTGTCGTAGGATCCTCGGGCAGGACGTCTTCCTCCAACGAGGGCTGATATACGCTACCATTCGGGTACGTCAACGACATGGACTTGTTGATCGGATAGTCAAGGAAGACATTGTAGGTATCGAGCCTGGTGTTGAAGCCGGCCTCGCTCCAGCGATCCGCGGTCCATTGAGCTTGGCTTCTGTTCTTGCCAGCCAAGTGGAGGCCTAAGAGCAGAAGGGTTAAAGGGTTAGCAAGCGTCTGGGCCTGTTTGCAAAATCCAAAAGGTCTCAAAGCGCTACACGGAGTCTGATCGTGTCTTTGAGAGCCCATTGACCCATCACTGCTTACCATGCGTGTAGTAATAACTCCACTCATCAATGCTGTTCGCATCGAATGAATCGATGATCAAAGATTCGTCCGCCGAAAGAGGCGCCCGAGGCGTGAGAGACCTTTTGGCGTGGCCATCTTGGTTGTGGAAGTGTCGCTTCCGTTGACAAGCGTCCAGCCCGGTGGTCAGCAGTGCTGCGAGTAGGAGACTCTTCTTCATCTTGACGATTAATACAGTACGATCATGCACATATATGGAATTGATGGAAGTGTGAAGAACTTAAGTCATGTACCTGCAGCAAAGAGGTAGCACAACCATCGAAGGTGTGCGACAGTACGAAAGTGGCGATACGTTACAGTACCTCTTCTGCAACCTCGTAGGACGATCTTTCTGTCCCGCATGGGAGGTTGCTGTATCTCGAGGAGGAGCGAGGTGTCATAGTGCGGAGAAGTGGTTGTGCACCTGCCTTTCCAGGTGAGGTCAACCTGGGCGCCGAGAGATGTTGTCGGCTTTGGAAGGCAGTCAGTGCTATCACTTCCATCGTCAAGCCGAAGCGATTGATCTGGAGACATCCTTCGATGGAGTGGAAAGCATCTGAAGAACCAATGTGAGATACAAAACAGCCACCCTGAGAGTTTCGTAGAACCAGAAGTCAGGTTCAATGTTGTTCTTGAGCTGTTTTAACATGATCAGAACTCCGCAGCGGCATGAGGACAAGAACGTCTGATAGAAACGATCGACAAGTCTGCGAACTTGACTGCTCCTTCTTCTCCGTCTGCTCAGATCCCCTTCGCCAGCTTCTGTGGTCGTTTCGAGTGACGCTCGCCGTCATTGAGACAGCGTAGCGATAGCACTGTGAGTGGCCTCCCATGTCACTTCGTGCCGTACGAGACCTCTTCGAACCGAGTCTTCGAGCTCGCATTACTCTCCACCGAATATTGTCCACTCGCCAACGATATCGCACTTTGGAGTGTTTCCTGTGGAAGCTCTGTGGCTCTCCGAAGGTCCTCCATGAAGGTCAGTATTCCTGTACCAACCTTCATCATCTCCAGGATGCCAGGATAGTACCGTGGGAAAGAAGCCCCGTACTTCACCAATAGCCGGCTCGTAGCCCGTTCGATACTCCCTGTAATGCGATTTCCTGGGTCTATCAGAGGAATACGATAGATGTTTCCGGATATCCAAGGTCCTCCTTCGGGTACGAACTTGACGGTGAAGCTGATCGTCCATGTGCTGCGTTTGGCGCAACTCCTCATGGTGCGGACGACGGCGTTTTTGAATTCCTCGAGTAAGATGAGCCCGTCCTTCGTAGTAAACGTATCGGAAGATATCGCAAGCCGAATATCCATGCCACCAGTTGAAGCGCGATGTGGATTGAGAGTCTGCTCGATCCATTTCCGGAATACGACGAGCCCTGGGACAGCCGAATTCACCTTAGTCCCGTCGCACAAATCATACCTCTCCGAGCAACTGATGACAGTGAAGCTGCTTCTATTGTAGAACAGGGGTATAATTTCGTGGCGCATCTGCTTGCAGGTTGTTGTCATTGCAAGAGCCTGAAGGCAACGTCGATTCTTTTTGGAGTGTTTGAAACCAGTCCTCAGCGTGAGGTTGTAGTAAAAGCTGTACCCGCAGTCGCGATCGCTTTGTAGTGCGAGGCTCCAGTTCTCGTCCCTGATCTCGCGCGGGAGCTTGCTGAACGGACTGTCGTCCTTGCTGGCCGTATGGCGGCTGACGGTTGTGGTTGTGGTTGACGTGTTGGATTCGAGGAGGAACAGATTTGCTGGAGAAGTCTCGGAGGCTAGAGAGGCGTTAGCGCCCTATGACGTGTAACGTGTCTGCAAAAGGAAGGAGGGGTTTCGAGCTGACATGTGACAATAACATGAAACGACGCACTCACATTGCTCGATGTAAACAGTGACCGTAGTCTAAACTATGAATACCCGACAACACCTCACCTCCTAACCTTCGCCATCTCCAGAAACCCCTCCTCATCCAAATCATGCTGATCAAAATCAAAATCCGCCAACTCCTGGAACGGCAACCCTGACTCTGCGTCCAAGCACAACCCCGGCATCAACTCCGACCCATCATCCAGCGACCACTCCTCGATCGCCGCCATCCCATTTCCCTGCCCCAACAGCATCGGCGAGTTGTTCTTACTTGTCGGCTGACTGTTGAACGTCAAGCTCGTCTCCGACGGGATGCGACTCTCGTACGTTAACGTCGAGCTCACCGTCATACTCCCGAAACTCGCATATGTCGGGTCGAAGATCGCACGACTGGCTGCGTTCTCGTGCACTCGAGCGTTGTGCCTGCGTAGGTCCTTGGGGTAGCGGAAACCTTTGTGGCAGAGCGCGCAGGTGTGGCGGTTGGTGAAGGCGGGTTGGTGGGCTTGTTCGTGTTTGTTGCGCTCGCTGGCGCGGTCGAAGAGTTTGGTGCAGGGTGGGAATTGGCAGGGGTAGCCATTATTCAGTTTTTCTAGCCGTTTACGCTTTCGTTGGCTGGTCGTTGAGGAGATGAGGGAGCCTGAGTCGAAGTCGTCGGCCCATGAGATGGTACGGCTACGTTCCTGCTCGGCGATGCTCTGGAGGCCGGTGGTGAGGAGGGAGGAGCTCGTGGCGTGGAGCAGAGGCACGGTCTGGCTGTGGTCTTCCAGCTCCAGGCCATTGTCGCGATGAGGTTTGAAGATGACCATTCTCCTATTCCGGCTTCGTGGTGGCCCTAGGCTGGCATGACCGAGATGCATGACCTGGGCAGTTGCGTGTACGAAGCGCCGCTCGTGCCGGGACAGCTCATCTGTGGTCATCGTGGTCTGATCCGGAGAGAGAATGAAGTTGTCGAGTTGCGATCGCGTTCGAGTGTAGAAGTCGCCGGTCTCTTCTTCCTGTGTCCACGAGCAGTCGCTATCGTCCGCTTTGTCCTCAAGCGGAAGGATGAGCGCCGGCGTAGTGCTGTTGGATGAGGTCTTGCTAAGGGTGTTTACCAAGGCTTCGTACACTGCCGTCATGGAAAAGGTACCAAGATTTCCCACTGTGATCATCTCGGGCTTTTGCAGCAACCACTCATTGAGGCTCGAGTTTGGAGTCTCCATCTTCACATTCTCGCCCGAAGAAAGATATGCCAATGTTGTCTCCAAAGATCACGAACTGTGGCTGATTATGTACAGCATCCCCATGGGGAGTGCAGATGTTGACAGTATAGCCGGCAGGCCGCCCATATGGGACGGGAGGCGCAGGGCGCGCAGGTGATCAGGTCAGCTGGCTTTTCGCGCCGGTGTGCTCCTGCAGCATCCTCAACACTTTTACTTCGAATACTTCATGACCGCCTGCAAGAGCGTGCTTTTGATCGATTGATGGACGTCATGGTAGGAATGATGTTGAGAATCTGTATGTTGTGGAGGAGAGACAAACGATCTCCCAAGTGAAGTGCAAGACCACCTTCCCGATTAGGACAAGTTGGCAGAACAGGCAGGCACAAGGACCGCTGCAGCAATGGTGGAAGAAAGCTACGCTCGCGTACGGGAGACAGTGTTGGGTGTCAGGATTATTAGTATTGTGAAGACAGCGACAACGCTTGCAGCACCCTTTCGTATTGTGGGAGAAGACACTAGAGCGCCTTGCTGTCCGAAGGTGGTCTCTACTCTCCAGAGCAAGGTGTGATTTCCCCCCGGTTCATATTCCTGCGACTCAGACGGCTCTGCACATCTGCGAGATCAGACACTACCCTCGCTCGACTTGTCGTCAGCCTTGCTCTGCTTCCGAACCTTCCTCGCCGCTCCTGGGCCCCCGGAAACGAGCCAGACATCGCCTGCACCCTCAACCGCCTTCGCCATCTCACGCAACGTCACCACGTCTTTCGCTCCCGTGACTTCCTTCGTCTTCTCTCCGCACACCCAACTCACCACCCTTCCCACTCTCCGCGCGTCTCGCACGATACTGCTGATGAAGTTGCTCGACCACACCCATTCGCGCACCTGCGTGTCCGGCACTGCATCGACTCCAGCACAGTATTCCACAGCATTAAAGACTCTCGCTGGCGTCTTTCCAGATTTAGGGAAGCCCGCTGCAGTGAACCTGGTCTTGAGAAGATGCAGTAGGGTAGATGGGTTGTCGTTACAGAGTATGTCTTCCACACTGCCGAAGTTGACATTCATGGTGCAGTCTTGATGGGGCTGAATGACTTGAGCGATACCCTGAACGAGAGGCCACATCTGCTTCCAGTGATCCGCAACATGCTCCTTGCTTGGGCGCTCCACGATGAGAGCAGTCTGGGAACAAGTGTTAGTTGGCCGTTGACAAGTGACTTTCGGTTTGGAAGACGCGCCTTCTTGAAAGAGCTTAGACTCGCGTACGGTGTCAGACACAAGTCCTCATATTTGATACCTCGTTCGAGAAAGGTAACCATGTCGGCCAGTGGCTGGTTTGGGTAGTCCCTCGACACGTGAAGCGTTAAGGTGGCCTCCTTGAACAGAAATGACCGCGCTTCGCAATGCACTTGGTGGCTTGCTCGGAGTAGTGCGGTAGTGTTGCGGGCCTGTGGCTGTCCTTTGGGCGCCGGCCCGGCATCCTCAAAGTAGAAGCGGTAGACTTCTTCGCCTATAGAACAGAAGGATAGAAGGGTTAGCAAGTGTCTCCGCGTCCTCGAGGAGTTGGAAAGGTCTCAGAGCGCTCCATGGAGTCCGATCGCGTCTTGGAAAACAGTTCACCTGTTGGGACTTACGGAGCTCAGCCGGCAGGTAAGGGAACTTGTGAAATGTGGGACCTGGTTCTACGATTTCATCCAGAAGGATGAACTCTTCCAGATAGAAAGGTAGCGACGTGGCGAGATAAGCCTTGAGATATGTCAGTGCCGACTCATCGTTAGTAGTACCAGTCGACGGCAATGGCGATAGTGGCAGCGGCAGCAGTGATGGTGGTGTTGGCGCGGCCATGTTGTGTGTTGTGCTTTGTTGAGGTTGTAGGTCTGGTGCGCATGTGGTGAAGTTTACGCCCGAAAGCCGCAGAGGTGCATCGCGAAGTTTGGCCGCATGGTGCCACAAGCGTTAGCGAAGAGCTGTGAAATTATTGTTCGCTGACCGTATGGACGGATATGACAGGACGGATATGAATTGAGCACGCAAGGCTTGTCCCTTACATTGCGTATCCACCGTCGCATTGCTCGACTACTGGTGTTTGATTTCACTACTTCGGAAAGTCGGGAACGAAGATACCGTGGTCAGATCAATCGAATTACCGTCACGCAAACAAGATACATCAAGGAGTAGAGTGAAATGCTGGAAGGTAAGGCGGAGCTCGCAGGAGGCCTGTTGACCAGAGTTTCATCCATATCCAGTGGGCAAGGCTGCTGCTAACAGACGTCATGGACAAATCAACGAGAATTGTTTTACAAGCAGATGGGTACCCTGGCGATGCTGAGAGGAAGAACGGAAAGCGGAAGATGGAGAGGAGTAACTAAATATGCGGCGAGGTTCGGGAGTGCCAAGCCCGGATCATCGGTGGACTTGCCCCTCTTGACCTGGGACAAGCAAGTTGGCAGCAACGAAACGACACCAACACCAACTTCTGATCGACGCGTTAAGCAAGCTACGGACATTGAAGCATTTGCGAGATCCCAGTACTCTGTAACTCACACATACGGAAACCGCGTACGCATATGAGCGATCAACATGGACCGAGGAACAACGGGTGGAAGGCCTCCTGTAAGGCCTGGGTCAACAGCTGAAGACCCGAAGCCAGCAACAACGACATCAAGACTCAGTACGAGTACGCGCACCCCGACGACCTCCTCAACCCCGACAAGACCAAGCACATTGGCCTCTCGCACCTCTGGCAGCACTATCAGCAAACCCCCAACACGACCGGTCCCCTCCTCTATTCGCAAGCCAGCTGGAAAGGCCCCCAAAGATGGCACGCCTGCGGATGAGAACAAGCGGCCATCTACCTCGGGGACATCAACCTTCGGCACAAGCAGTGCGCGACCTCCCAGACCAGACTCAAGCGCGGACAAGTCGCGTAGAACCCCACTTGGTGGTGCTGCTTCCGTGGCGCCCAAGCGACCATGGACGACCTCATCACGTGCCACACCAACAAGCCCTTCGAAAGCTCGAGCGCCGCCCACAGCTTCAAGGATCACTGCATCACGAAACATCAAATCACCAACAACCGAATCCACAAGGAGCTCGGCAAGCACGACGAGGCCACTCTCGCGGGACACCATCCCGGAAGAACCGGAGCAAACGAGTGAACCACAATCTCAGCGGAAACCTGAGCTTCTTCCAGCGGCGGACATCGTCTCAATCTCATCTGAAGGAACAATACGCTCTCCTCCAAAGCTTGAGATCCGCTCCACGCCATCGCTGAAACCTCAAGCAGCTTCAGATGCGGAAGTTGAGCGCCGACCGCGAGCAATCGCACGGCATTCACGAACACAGTCGGCGTCGATCGGCCGGCCCTTCTCTGTACTCGGCGCAGTAATCGACGAGACAGCGGCTGCAGGTCGCGAAAGAGAGGCACTGCAGGGCATGCTGCGCGAGTCGGCTGCCAACGATGCAATGAAGCACGAAATGAAGGAGCTGAAAGCGAAGATATCTACGCTTGAGCGTGACAATAAGCAGCTCAACGAGGGTGTCAAGACACGGCGATCTGCGGACGCCGACGCACAGATGACGAAAGACCGCGCCGTTGGCGCGACGATGAAGTTGAAGCACACCACAGAGCTGGATGAGCTGAAGGCGGCGCACTCAGCAGCGCTATCAAACTTGGAAGCAACACACGCCTCCGAACTCCAGAAGATCCGGGCAGAGATCGACGATCACAAGCGAAAGTCACCTTCAGCACTGACTGGCGTCGAGACGAGAATACAAGCTGTCGAGAAAGCTCTAGAGGAGAGCAGGTCACGTGCCTCGCAGAACGAGCAGGAGCTGCAGCAAACGATCGAAGAGAAGGAGCAAGATCGTGATCAACTGGCCAAGGTAGTACACGATCTGAAGATCGAGATTGATCGATGCCAGACGAAACTCGACGCAGATGTTGAGAAACAGGCGCATGAGAAGAGGAAAGCTCAGGAAGCAACGGAGACGCTGAAGAAAGAGCTCGAGGAGGAACGGTCAACCAACAGAAAGGCGGTCGAAGGACTAGAGAAGGAGAAGCGAGAGAATGAATTTCAGACGAAGGAGGCAGTAGAACGCGTGGAGCAGGAGGTACAGGATTTGCGCCAGCGTGCGGTAGATACGGACGAGGATGTTCGTGTTCTGCAGAATGAGCTTCATGAGGTAGGGCAACGCAACACCGAGCAAGCCGGCAAGAGCAGAGATCTATTGGACGATTCAGAGAATGCCGCCAAGAAGCTCAAGAACGAGATGGAGAGTCTGAAGGCCGCACAGGCGGAGGAGTTGGAGACCGCACGCCTTCAAGCCGAGGAGAGGCGAAAGGCTACCGATGAGTTGCAAACGAGATTCGAGGAGTTCCAGCAAGAGCGAGAGAAGGAGCGAAAGGCGGCAGAAGAGGTGAAGTCGAGCTCGAAGGATGTGATTGACAGCCTGCAAGAGCAAGTCAAGAAGTTGCAACAAGAGGGTAACGATGGAAGTGCAGTGGTCCAGAGTTTGCAGGACCAGATTGTAGAGCTGCAGCATCTGAAGGAGGACCTGGAAGGCAAGCACACAGGCGAGCAGCAAGATCTCCGAAGCGTGATCGAGAGTCTGCAAAATGATGCCACCACACTTCAACAGTCGCACAAGGATACGCTGGCTGAGAAGGACGAAGCGGCGGGTACGATGGCAGCCACAGTTGAGGATCTGCAGAAAAAGATCGCGGGACTGCAACAGCAGCTCGAAGATTCCGGCGCCTCAGAGGAGCAGACGAAGCAACAACTCACTCAGGCTATCGACAGCATAGAAGAGGAGCATGCACTGCTTCAGCAGCGCGCCGAAGAAGAGGCGGCAGCCAAAGATAAAGAGCTCGATGAGCTTTCGCTGGTGGTTGAGGAGTTACAGAGCAAGATTCAGGAGCACCAACAGGCTGCTGAGGATGCGCGGGCGGGTGCGGAGCAAGACTCAAAGGGCATGCAGAGTGTGGTCGAAGATTTGCAGAACCAGATACAGACTATTCAGCACGAGGTCCACAACGCCCAGGCTGCCAAAGAGAAAGTGGAGCTGTTGCTCCAGAACGCGGAGAATAAGTATGAGCAACTTGAACAGGATCACGATACGCTGCGGACGCAATGTACAGAGCGTGCGCGGGACATCGAGGAGAAGGATAGCCGCATCGTAGAATTGCGGAAAGAGCACGCAGATCGCACCAGAACCATCGAAGAGCAAGACAGTCGCATCGAAGAACTGCTTGCGTCCCTCTCGGAAGCAGAAACCGCTAAGAACGGGCATCTGGAGAGTCTGACGAGCGTGCAGGACGAATTGAAGGGCTTGCAGAAAGTGCTGGAGACTTTCCAGCAGGATGCGGAGGACAAGGAGACGCATCATGCCAACTCGTTGTCTAATCTTCGGAAGGAACTTGAGGATGGGCATAGCGAGAATGTCCGAAGTCTTGCAGACGGTCACGCTAAAGTGCTGGATGAACTTCGAAAGGAGTGGACGGAAGGCCACAACGAGAAGGTGCGAAGCCTTACAGATGGTCGTTCCAAGTCGCTCGATAAGCTACGAAGCGATCTCGAGGAAAGCCACAATGATGGTGTTCGAAGTCTCACCGACGGTCACCTCAAAGCGCTGGATGAGCTGCGTAACAGTCTTACCGACGACCACACCAAGGCACTGGACGAACTTCGCAACAGCCTCTCAGCCGATGGTGCGTCCGCCGGTGATCTGCAGGCCCGTCTCGACAAGCTTTCAGCAGAAAAGGCCAGCCTCGAAAAGCGACTCGGCGACGCAGACATGCGCCATAACCGTGAGCTAGAAGAAGAGAGCCAGAAGCACGAGGCCGCTTACCGCGATTTGCAAAATGCTTTCGCGCAGGTCAAGGAGAGCCAGGCGAAGCAAATTCAGAATCAGAGTCAGAAGCACAAGCAAGCTGTGCAGGACTTAGAGGACACTGCGAAGGCGCTCAAATCAGGGCAGAACGGGGCTATTGAGGAATTGGCCGCTCAGCACGAGAAGAAGATCGCTGAATGGGAGCAGACGGTCAAGGATATGGAAGCGGACGTGGAGGAAGCCAGAGGTCAGAGGGATGCGAAGGACGAGGCTCATCGGCTGATGTATGAGAAACTGGCTGGCGAGCATGAGGAGCAGAGTCGGACACTGCAAGAGATGCATCGCGATCAGGCTCGACGAAAGGACGAAGCTGCTGCGAAGGCGCTTGATGATGCGCTAGCTGAGAAGGATCGCGAGTATGTGGAGAGGATCATGGCGCTGGAAGCTGAGTTGGCGCAACGAGAGGTAGAGCGTCAACAGCAGGCGGAGGCCGCGATACTTTCGTCTGCAACCGACGCGTTGCCATCACCGGACGGAAGGCCGCGGGATGTCGAGGATGTCGATGCGCCAGAAACGCCTGCGAAGGGTCTTGGGCACGTGTTCGTCAATCACGTAGATGATGGTGATGAGGATCGTGAGGGAGGCGTACAGGATACGGAAGAACGGCGGCAGGCTGAGACGCCATTGGCATATGCCAGTGACCACGAGCAACCATCGCCAACGCCTGCGTATCCGAAGGACGGGAGACGAGCTGGGGCTCAGATGCTGCCAATGGCAAAGAAGCCAGTGGACGACGACCTGGCGAAAGAGAACGCTCGCCTGATTGCCGACCTGAAAACTGCGCAGGAGGAGCTTGTTGGGATGAAAGCCGCAGCACTCCTTGCAGAAGGCACCAAGTCAACGGCTGAAGCACAAAACACCATCACCGTCGAAGAAGCCGACGACCCATTTGCACCACAGCCCTCAACTACATACCAACCCGCAACACCTTCGCGCGTCCGCAGAGACAGCGGCAACAACATGACCCTCGAGGGCACGCTCGAAAGCCTCCGCATCCAGACGGAGCAGCTCCTCGAAGTCCACGACGACATTCAGGCCGAGAACGATCGATTTAGGAAGAAGATGTCTTTGGCCGCGAGTCCAAGAAACACGCCACGAAGGCATGGGAAGAAGAAGAGTTTAGATAACAGAGGACTGGGCATCGAGAGGACGGGGATGGAGAGGAGTTCGCACAGCTCACCGCTGACGAGGGCGGCGTCATAGGATTATCCGGAAGTATACTTAGCGGGTGGAGTTGGGGGTTGCATTGCGATGTTGTTTCGGCTGGCTGGTTGGGGGAGGCGGTGTGATGCATGATACCCTGGGAGCGTCCTTCTGAGTGTGATGATTATGAGCGAGCGATGCATATGCCTGTGAGCGCTGGGAAGGCGTGATGGCTGATGAGGACAAGGTTACGATACGCAGGTTCAGTGCTGTAGAATAGATACAGGATTGTGTTCATGTACAGACACTCCAACGGCTTCATGAAGTTCCCAATGCCGCTCCTTTTTGTCATCTCATCCAACTCGTGCCTTCATGGTCCATTCACAGTCGCACCGCAAGTATGTCCAACTCCATCGCATCGTGGTATATCGTTCTCGCCGCATCAAAGTCTCGCCGTTGTCGATGTTTGATTGCCTCACATTATCGTGCAAGGAATGATGCAGCACGAGCAATCATCGCCGCACCAGCACGGGAGCTTGACGACCGGTTTCGCGAGCGGACCCTTAACGATCGATGGCGAGGAAGAGCCTGAGGTCGTTGAGGGAGGCATTGTGTCGGTCTGTGGTTGCTGGGTCTTGGTTGGTGGTGATTGCGATGATAAAGGGCTTGTTGGGCGGACTGATGTGGTGGGTTGTTGTGAGTGCGACCGGCGCGAGTGCTGACTTGGAATGCTGTAGGTATTGAAGTGAAAGAGTTCAATGTTTGTCTACCTCAGATCTTGGTTATGCTATTCTTGGCAAATGACCGCAGCGCTAGCGTCACCTTGCCGCTTTCTACGTGTTTTATATACTAAGTGTCAAGAATTAGAGCCCTAGGCACTAGTTCCTTAGTACATTAACCTCCTTTTTAGCTACTATAATTAGAAGAAGTAGATAGTACGCTATAATTTACTTAGTTATTAGTTAATTATACGATATAAGTTATAGTTATAAGCCTAGTACGCGCTAGTCTACTATAGTAACGTTATAAGATACGGTTAGGCTCTTAGTAGCTAGAATACTAAAAGAGAATACTAAAAAGAGACTAGATAAAACTACTAGATTACTAAGAATAAGGATAATATACCCCTTCTATATACTATAAGTAGCTTATAGGCCTCTATAGCTAGTAATAAGAAGATTATAAGGGAGTATAAGTAATAGAATAACTAGATTATTTAATATAGCTCCCTATATTATATATATAAGATATAGTAATATATAGATCTATACCTTAAAGATAGTAAGATAGTAAAGGAGCTAACTAAGCTAGTAATACTAGACCTTATTAAGGCTATAATACTATTAAAGAAAGGAACTCCTATACTAGGTATTAATAACTAGACTACCCTTAGTATATTAATAGCCTAGTACTAGTTACTAAAGGCTAACTTTAATAAGTATAAGGCTAGTATAGTTAAGGTAGAAGAGGAGCTATATATTAGTATCTTAATTAACGCTCTATCTATTACTATAAGGTATAATACTATAAAGAATAAGCTCTACTAGCTTAAGCTTTACTTTATACTAATAGACTCCTAATAAGAGATTAAGCTTATTAATACTCTTAGTAAGCTTAAAAAGAGAAACTTTACTACTAAAGTAGATTAATAGGTTACTAAGTAGATTAATCTATAGTAAAGAATAGAGATATTCTACTATTTAGAGCTAAATCGACTAAAAAGGTATTTCTACTACGTAGTATACTATAAGGACGTAGCTATAGGAATAATACTTCTCTTTAAGGTAAATAATAAACCTAAATTAGAGTATCCTTTAATAGCTATTATTAACGAGTTTAGTTATCTTATAGTAGACCTTTTAAGATCTACTAGATAATATACTTATATAACGTCTCTTAGAATTACTAATACTATAGTAGCTAAAGATAGAAGTAGTCCTTTACCTCTATTAGTATTATAAGGGAGTTCTCTATATCTACTAAAGATTCTATCTAAGCTATACTATAATATTACTAGTAAGCTTAAGAATAACTACTATAAGTTAAGGGCTACTTATAATATAATTAATTTAGAGAGGCGTATTACGGACTTATAGTAGGTACGTCCGAACTACGAAGTAATTAGTTATAAGATACATATAGTATAGCTCGACTAAAGTATAGTCGAGCTAGGACCGCTCGACTTTTAAGCGGTCGAGATCGAAGCTTAGCGAGGCGAGCTAGCGGGCTCGCTTAGGCTAGCGTCGAGATCGACTCTTAAGAAGTCGAGCTATAACACTTACTTAGGTATATAGAAACTAAGGATGTCTTCGATATACTTATATTCAACTTATGTTACAATCTTACTAAAAGGTCTATAACTATTTATAGTATATTCGAGTTATCTTACCTAAACACCTACTACTACCTACTCTTTAAAGAAGTACTTACGTAATACTACTTATAGGATCGTAACACTTTGAACACCCTTAGAATAAGTACTACTAGTAGTGTACGAGGCTTAGGCTATAGAGACGAAAGTGTAGCTCCGACGACCGATCGTAGGACTAATAGTAAGACTAAGGTAGACTTCTTCTATAGAGACCGTAATAAGCTAGACGACTAGATTAACTAACTCTTACTCTACTTTAAGTTAGATAGAGTTACTTCCTATAAGAAGAGATACCTTATCGCGACTATATATCTCCGAGGGGAAGCCTAGTACTAGATAAGACTAAGGACTAAGGACTTTATTATATATTAGAAGGACGAGAGTAGAATCTTTTCTAACTTCGTTAGATTCTACGATAAGATGAAAACGATCTACGGGTTTAGTAACGAAAAGAAGGTTACGATCCGTATTGTTTAGGATATCGTTTAACGAACATTAGTATCCTAGTATACGGCTAAGTTTAAGGAATATTCCGATAAGACCGAGTAGGACGACGACGCCTTATACGTTATATACTATAAAGGTCTTAAGGATAACGTAAAGGACGAACTAGTACGTACGGGAAAGAACGAAACTACGAACTTAGATACGCTTATTAAATCGTCGATTGATATCGGCGACCGTCTCTACGAGAGAGCTATAGAAAAGCGATATATAGGTTAAGGACGCGGACGTACTAGCTATATTCTAACTAGCTAGTCTAGAGGGAACAAACGACGCGACCCTAACGCTATAGAAATCGACGCTACCTAACGAGTACCTAAGAGAGGACCGTTTAGGAAAGCTAGAGGTAAAGGAAGGCCTTAGGGTAAGAAAGACGGAAAAACCGACGAGTACTATAACTATTACAAGAAGGGACATTATATACGTAACTACCGTAGACTAAAGGTACGGCTATAGTAGTAGATTAACGTAATAATTAGATAGGAAAATAAGTCTCCTACCGATAAGACTTAGGATACGGCTACGTTCTCGACAAACGGTCGAGAAGGGTATAATAATCTTACGAAGCTATAGATCGCGGAACCAAATTACGCTATCTATCGCCGATACCCGCCCTTTAGGTAGTATGTAAGATTAGGAAAGAACTAATAGGTATCCGAGGATTTCGACTAACTAGAAGAAATAGATCGAACTAGATAGCCTATAACGGATTTAGAGAAGGAGGAGTACGGACGGCTTAAGGAAGCTATATACCCCTAGCTTTCGAAATACAAACCTACTATAGAAATCAACGTACTTAAGGAGACGACTCCTATATCGGACAATAAGGAAACTTAGGAGTAATAGTATTAACTAAAGGAAAGTAGATAGGAAAAGTTATAACGCTTTAGGGAAGGAATCGCCTTCCTAGTAGAATAAGTACGTAAGGAGCGATTCTTCTACGAAATAGACATATCTAATAACCGCTAAGTACTAGAACAACGCGAGAATAAAGGACGACTAATAATAGAAATCAACGTACTCGAACGAATAACGTTAGAGGAATAGCTTAAGGAAATCGAAGATAAGCTAAACGACCTATACGTAGAACGGCGAGAACTATAGGAAGACGTCGATAATATCCGACTAGAATAGCGCTAACTACGCGCGTAGTAGGGAGGTTACTAGGCCCGCGCTAGACTAGGCGAACTTACGGAAATATTACAACGACTATATAATTAAGCTTAGTAATAGTAGAACTAGCTAAACTAGCTACTAGACTAATAGGAACGGATAAGAGTATAAATACGAGTATCGCGACTATAACGCGAGTTCAACGCTATAGAACAATAGCTACAACGGTAGTTAAGGGATAACGGTAACTACGCCTAAGGAAGATCCCTACCTCCGTTTAGACGGGAGGACGCTATACTATAAGAAAACAAATTACTATCTCTAGGCGAGGAGATAGGTTACGAATCGGATGAATCTCCGATCCTACTAATAAACCTAGACGACGACGAAATACTAGACTTACTAATAGACGAATTAGAGAGAGAGACTTAGGATTAATAAATCTCTCCTCTCTACCTAGATAACGAACTCTTAATAGACGACTAATAGACGCTAGAAGTAATCGCTAAGATTACCGATTCCGACGCTAGAAACAAAACTACTCTAGAGGGTTCTAAGAGCGAAGACTCTAACGAAGACCTAGACGACCTAGAAATACTTAATATTTCGGTAGAAGGCCTATAGCTAATTATAAAAATAGCCCTCTACCTTATACGAAGTTACGAGGAGGTATTTCTAAAGATTACCGGGAAACGATACCTATATCCTATAGAATTCGATAAGATAATAGGATAGCTACGATCTATATTCTAGAACTACCGATTAGTCGATACTAACTATAGTAGATACGGATACGTTAGAGAAGTAATACCTATCGGAAGTATAGTTTTCGACTATAGGGACTATATACTTCCCGACGGGATAATCGTTAGTTTATAAATAAGAGAATAAGTATAACTTCTAAATTAATAATACCGCGAAATCCTAACGTACTAGAACTAATACTAGAACGAGACGCTTACTCTCGAAGAAATAAAACAGAAGTATAACGAATATATACTATAATAGGTAATACTACTACTTCTACCTCTAGGACCGCTACTACTAGTATAGCGAGGAATAACCCTCGGTTACGTTAAGACTACGACAAGAGGATTATTATAGACGCGAATAATATAAGGTAAAGTTGTGTTTAGACCTCGAAATAGACCCCTTAACTAGGAAATCTACATTAAGGATTCTAATTCGCTAGACTACTATTCAAAAAACGAATAGGCCCTATTAGTACGAGCGACCGAAAGGAGCTATATAATACTTAAGTAATAGTAGGAACGGTTTTCCGTATAAATTACATTGTCGACGGATACGAGATCCTTACTATAATAGACTCCGGAGCTAGCGGAATGTTTATCTCGGAACGACTCGTACGACGACTTAGGATAGCTACCCGAAAGAAGAAAGACGGAGGATACGAGGTAAGAGCTATCGACGGCTCTAATCTACCTAGTATAGATAGCGAAACAATACCGCTACTACTAGCTTTCTAAGGATACTACGAGGAAGTTGTCTTAGATATCGTACCTATAGCTAGATACGATGTCGTACTAGGCACTCCTTAGCTTAAAAAGCATAACCTAGATATCGACTAGGTTAAGAGAGTACTTAGGTTTAAAAGATATAGATACGTTACTAACATCTATCCTAGAAGCTAGTAGCGTTCGACTCTAGATAAGGAAAGGTAGATTAACGAAATAGATCGCTAACCGCTAACGATACTATAGAAGGATAGCTCGGACTCTATAGACACCGATATAGGCTAAACCGGGTTACGAAGTAAGAGTAAAGGAGGAGATTACGTACCTCTAGGAATCCCTAAAGAGTTTAAGAAATAGAAGCGACTTTTTTAGGAAGAGATAGGACTCGAGGCCCTACCTAAACACTCGTAATAGGACTATAAGATTAAACTTATACTAGGATCTAGGCCCCCTTACTAGCTAATGTACCCGCTTTCTATAGTAGACCTCGAAGCGGATAGAGAATAAACTACGAAAATAGAAGGAAGTATACGGATACGACCTTCTAAATTACTATTCGTAGTACTAGTATTCTTTATACCTAAGAAAGGAGGGAAACGACGGAAGGTTATCGACTACCGCGACCTAAACGAAATTACTAAGAAGGATCGCTACCTAATACTACTAATCGAACGAATAAACGACTACTTCTACGGAGTCTAATAGTACTCTAAGATCGACCTACAAGACGCCTTCTTTATAATTAGGATAAAGGAGGGCGAAGAGTATAAGATAGCGTTCCGTACGCGAAACGGACTCTACGAGTTTTTAGTTATACTAATAGGGCTTACTAACGTACTAGCGACATACTAAAATATAATTAATAACGTTCTTAGCGATCTTATTAACATTACCGTTATTACCTATATCGACGATATACTTATCTTTACAAAAGGATTACGAGAGTAGTACGCTAAGGACGTAGCCGCTATACTCGAACGACTAAGTACGACTACCTTTAAGACTATACCCGAGAAGTGCGAGTTCTTTAGAAAGGAAGTTAGCTTCCTTAGCTCTATTATAGGAACTAACAGGATTAAGATTAATCCTAAGAAGACAACCTCGATTAAGGAATAGCTAGTACCTAAGATAGTTAAGGACATATAATCGTTCCTTAGACTAGCGAACTATAACCGAAAGTTCGTTAAGGACTATTTAAGACTAGCTACACTACTTATAAACCTTATATAGAAAGACATCCCGTTTAGATAGGATATAGATTAGAAAAGCGTATTCGAACGACTTAAGAGAGTATACTACGAAGTACTAACGCTACGTATATTCGACTTAATAAAGCCTATATAAGTTGAAACCGACGCCTCTAACCTAGCGATAGGAGCATACCTTATATAAGAGTTCGACGGGACTTAGTATCCGATCGTATACTTCTCGAGAAAAATAACACCTACTAAACAAAATTATAAGATTTACGATAAAGAGCTACTCGTAATCGTCGTAGTATTACGATACTAGAGAGTATACTACGAGGGAGCTATAGGACTAACAATCTACTCCGATTATAAGAACCTAATATACTTTACGATAATAAAGGTTCTTACTCGACGGTAAGCACGATAGTTAGAGCTACTCGGAGAATACAAATTCGAAATCGTATATACTCCCGGAAAAGAGAATAGGCGCGCCGATATACTTAGTAGACGAAGCGACTATATAGAAGGATATAAGCCGTAATAATACCGTATACTAAAAGTTAATTAGGACGGATCGCTTAGTACGAACCCGTAAG